>Ga0315535_1000278_pt1 | contig 35791 bp, 25 predicted proteins | sample SalMarSW160220MG_2_FD_203092 | JGI IMG/M metagenome (GOLD analysis project Ga0315535, IMG submission 203092) | Salt marsh sediment microbial communities from the Plum Island Ecosystem LTER, Massachusetts, United States - Salt Marsh Sediment SW1602-20 ... | reverse complement strand
ATTTGTGTCGATTATATGGTTTATAATCCGGATGGCACCATCCAGAAGATTGTCCAGACAACTGAAGGGGTCGCCCTTGCACTGGATCAGTCCGCCCACAACCCGATTATTTATGCCGATGTTCCCGACATGTCCATGGTACGTGTGGGCGATGACTATTACATGAGCAGTACCACCATGCACATGAGCCCCGGAGTGCCCATCATGAAATCGAAAGACCTGGTTAACTGGCAAATCGTGGGTTATGCCTATGATACCCTTGCCAGTATTGACGCACTGAACCTGACCGGCGGAAAAAGCGCCTATGGAAAAGGTACCTGGGCCAGCAGCCTCCGGTACCACAACAGGACCTGGTATGTATCCACGTTTTCTTCAACCACGGGGAAGACCTACATCTATTCAACAAAGGATATTGAAAAAGGCCCTTGGGCAGCGCAATCTTTTAAGCCCTCTTACCATGACAATACCCTGTTTTTCGATGATGACGGACGTGCCTATATGATTTATGGCGCGGGTAAACTCAACATCGTTGAATTGAAAGAAGATCTCTCCGGGGTGAAAGAAGGAAGCGAGCGGGTTCTCATCGAAAATGCCAGCGCACCCGCAGGCGAAAATATCATGCTCGGAGCCGAAGGCTCCCAATTGTTCAAGGTGAATGGTAAGTACTATCTCTTCAACATTACCTGGCCGAGAGGCGGGATGCGCACCGTGGTCATTCACAGGGCTGATCAGATAAGCGGCCCGTGGGAGGGCAGGCCTGCCCTGCAGGATAAAGGAGTAGCACAGGGGGGCCTCATCGACACTCCCGATGGTCACTGGTTTGCCTATCTGTTCCGCGATTTTGGTTCGGTGGGCCGTATCCCCTATCTCGTTCCAGTGAAATGGGAAGATGGTTGGCCCGTACTTGGAACTGACGGCAAAGTACCCGATTCGCTGAACCTGCCAGCCAGCAGAGGATTGATCCCCGGTATAGTGGCTTCAGATGAGTTCATCCGTCACGCAAATGAACCAGCGCTGCCACCGGTCTGGCAGTGGAATCACAACCCTGACCATACACTCTGGTCCCTTACCCAGCGGAATGGTTATCTGCGCCTTACCACGGGCCGGATTGATTCATCGTTCGTGATGGCCAAAAATACATTGACCCAGCGCACCTTCGGGCCTGTCTGTTCCGGTTCAACCTGCATGGATGTTTCAAACATGAAGGAGGGTGATTTTGCCGGGCTTGCCCTTCTGCAGCAAAAATTCGGGCAGGTCGGGGTGAGAATTGAAAACGGAACCAGGTCGCTTGTTATGGTCAGCGGTGAATCGCGTGAACCTGTCGTGGTCCAACGTGTACCCTTCAACCAGGGGACTGTCTTTCTGAAAGCAGAATGCGATTTCAGGGATCGCACTGACATGGCCTGTTTCTTCTACAGTCTTGATGGTAATTCGTGGCACCCCATTGGGAAACCGATCCAAATGGAGTATACCCTGACTCACTTCATGGGTTACCGTTTCGGCTTGTTCAATTATGCAAGCAAAAATCCGGGCGGGTGCGTCGATTTTGATTATTTCCGAATCAGCGAACAGATTTCCCTGAACAAATAAAAACAAGCAAGGTAAGAACCTCCATTTCCGAAGAAAATTCTAACTTCCAGAAAATCATTTATTCCACCCACTCAAAAAGAGAAACATGCCATTCCTTGGAAAATGTCAAAAAAGAGATCCTCTGAAAAGGATCATCCCGTTTACAGTTATCCTTTTAATCACAGGTAGCTTCATATTGACCAGCAATGTTTTTGGGCAGAAGCTGCAAATCAATGATCTTGGCTATTTTGAGGCGCCCGGTGTAAATGTACTGGTATTCAGCAGTGAGTACAACGGCATGTTCTTCGACGAGAAAACCGCCGGTATTGAACTGATTCATCATGGTGTCAGGACTTCCACAGGCGGAGCGATCCGGCTGCAGAACACACCTGAGCAGTGGGACCTGATCCCTGTTCTGGCTGACCGGAAGATTGATAGGAAGACCAACACGATCGACCTTGTATTGCGATACAAGGAGTTTGATTTTGATTCCAGGGTACAGGTTACCGCCATGGATCAGGGGGTAAGCATCAGTGTATATCTTGACAAACCCCTTCCGGAAGAGCTGGAAGGCCGGGCAGGGTTTAATCTTGAATTCATTCCTTCGGCCTACGTGGAAAAAACCTATCTGGCTGACGGGAAACCTGGAGTTTTCCCCCTCTACCCTTCAGGGAACACCACTGTTGAACCCATATCCACGAAGATCCCCCAGTATGCCGGCCACTCTACTTTTGACGACAGGGGCCGGGGTGAGTATATCCAAACCAAACCGCTTGCCTCGGGTAAAGCATTGGCGCTGGCACCCGAAGATCCTGAACGGTTTGTATCCATCCGCTCGGAGGATGGAGAACTCATGCTGTTTGACGGGCGCAACCAGGCACAAAACGGATGGTTTATTGTGCGTAGCCTGCTTCCGGCCAGGACAACCGGAAAAGTGTTGACCTGGACTGTGGAACCCCATGCCATTCCCGACTGGAAGAGGTCTCCCGTGATCGGGTTCTCACAGGTTGGTTATCAACCCAAGCAGGAAAAGATCTCGGTGATTGAATTGGATAAAAATGATACGCCTTTAAAAACAGCATCTCTTTATCAGGTAACACCAGAAGGGAAATCCGTTGAAAAGCTACAAGGCAATATAGAGCCCTGGGGGCAATATTTGCGATACAACTATGTGAAGTTTGATTTTAGTTCTGTGGAAGACCCCGGACTGTACTATATCCGGTACGGCGATCAAAGAACAAATGCTTTTCCAATTGCACCAAACGTGTATACTGAGATATGGCATCCCACGCTGGATGTGTGGTTCCCGGTGCAGATGGATCACATGGAGGTGAATGAAGCCTACAGGGTATGGCATGGTGTGCCGTTTATGGACGATGCCCTGCAGGCGCCTCTCAACCACCAGCATTTTGACGGCTACAGAATGGGTGACACCACCGATACAAAGTATAAACCACTGGAACATATTCCAGGATTGACACAGGGCGGGTGGTTCGATGCCGGGGATTTTGATATTCAAACCGGATCGCATTGTCATGCCGTACTGAGCCTTGTGGATTCCTGGGAGAACTTTCATCCCGAACGCGATGAAACTTATATGGATTATGCAAGCCGTTATGTGGATATTCACCGGCCTGATGGCCGGCCCGATATGTTGCAGCAAATCGAGCACGGCACATTGGCCCTGGTTGCGCAGGTAAAAAATATTGGCCACCCGGTCAGGGGCATTGTCGTTCCCAATCTCCACCAGTACCATCACCTGGGTGATGCATCCACGGAAACGGATCAACTTCCCTATAACCAAGACCTGAAGCCCTATCAGACAGATGGAAAATCAAGCGGCACCCTGGATGACAGGTGGGCTTTTACCACCCGAAGCACCTTTTTGGATTATCAAACCATCGCCGCCCTGGCAGCTGCAAACCGGGCATTAAAGGATTATAACGAGACACTGGCTGACCAGTGCTTATTCTATGCACTGCAACTCTGGGATGAAGATGAGACCCTGGTTAAAAACGATACCTCACAATTCGCTGTAAGGTTCGGAAGGAGCACGGCCATGACCGCAGCACTCCAGCTATATATTACAACCAAAGACCAGAAGTATGCCCGGCTGTTCACGGAATCCCTATGGCCCATGCTTGACCGGTCGGTGATGTTCGGAATAAAAACCGCACTTCAGGCAGTTCCGTACATGGATCAGGAATACCAGGACAAATTAAGGGGGTATGTGATCAGTTACAAACAGATGTGCGATGATCTGGGCAGGCAGAACCCATTTGGTGTACCCATGGCCGGTGGAGGTTGGGGCGGAAACGGTGGCATTGTAAACTGGGCCATTACCAATTACTATGCCCATCAGACCTATCCGGAACTCATCAGTCCAGAATACGTGTATAAAGGGCTGAACTACATTTTTGGCTGCCATCCCTACTCCAATATCTCTTTCGTTTCGTCTGTGGGAACGCGCTCCAAGAAAATTACCTATGGCAACAACCGGGCAGATTTTAGTTTTATTGCTGGCGGAATTGTTCCCGGCTTATTGTTGTTGAAGCCTGACTTTCCCGAAAACAGGGAGGACTGGCCATTTCTATGGGGCGAAAATGAGGTAACGGTAGGTGGCTGTGCGGACTACATCATGCTTTCAACTGCTGTAAATGATTTACGATAATTATATGAAACATCTCTCGCAATATGTTCTGCTTTGGGGTCTGATTTTATTATTGACCCGTCCTGCATTCGGACAGAATCCCATCATCATGGACCAGTATACGGCCGACCCTTCGGCCAGGGTATTCGAAGACCAGGTCTACCTCTACCCTTCCCATGATATCCTGGCACAGGAAGGACGTGGACGGCCCGGTTGGTTTTGCATGGCGGACTATCATGTTTTCTCATCCTCAAATCTGACCGGATGGACGGATCATGGCGTCATTGTAAGCCAGAATAAAGTGGATTGGGTCAAACCTGATTCCTACAGCCTCTGGGCGCCTGATTGTATCGAAAAAAACGAAAAATATTATTTCTATTTCCCTGCTCCTGCCAGGGATACAAGCTATGGAAGAGGATTTTTAATTGGTGTGGCAGTGGCAACCCATCCTTCGGGGCCGTTTGTTCCGCAACCTGGACCCATCAAAGGCGTTCATGGAATAGACCCCTGCCCGTTTATTGATACGAACGGACAGGCCTATTTGTACTGGTGTATGGGAAACATCTTTGTGGCCAGGCTCAATGCAGACATGACCACGCTGGCTTCCGAACCTGTGGTCATAGAAAATCTGCCGGAGAAGGGACTGAAGGAAGGTCCCTTTGTTTTCGAACGCAAAGGCATTTATTATCTCACCTATCCCCATGTTGAGAACCAAACAGAACGACTCGAATACGCCATGGGCAGCAGTCCCATGGGGCCTTTTCAGGGTTCAGGGGTCATCATGGACGAGTCGCCCACCGGCTGCTGGACAAACCACCAGTCGTTTGTGGAATTCAAAGACCAGTGGTACCTGTTTTACCACCACAACGATTTGTCCCCCGGATTTGACAAAAACAGATCTACGCGGATTGACAGCCTGTTTTTCAATGCAGACGGCACCATTCAGAAAGTCTTTCCCACCCTCAGGGGTGTCGGATTGACCAACGCTTCCCAAAATATACAAATCGACCGGTTCAGTGCGAAGAGCAAAACGGGCTCATCCATCGCCTTTCTTGACACACTTCAACCTTTCAATGGCTGGAAAACCATCCTGGATCAACAGGGTGCCTGGATCCGCTACAATACCGTAGATTTCGGAAGCAGTACATTGAAAAAGGCAGAAGTAAAAGCGCTCTCCCCCACTGGAGGCACCCTTCAGATCAGGCTCGACGGAGCGGAGGGTCCGGTTCTCTCTGAAGTCAGAATACCCGCGGGTGAGCAGTGGAAAACGGTTGAATCAGAGGTTTTGGAATTTCAACCGGGCATCCATCACCTGGCTGTGGTACTGAAGGATGAACATCCGGTTGAAATCGACTGGATCAGGTTTTATGAATCAATTCTCAGAAGTTATGGCGATCAAAATCCCAACCCCAACAAAAATTCAATCGGCCGGAAATAAGAAATGCTTACAATAAAACTCAGTGATATGAAAAAACTTATTTTATGGACCCTGTTGATCGTCCCTTTTGCTTTGGCGGCACAGGAAGCTGAAAGCGCTCAGAAGGTTTTACCGGTAAAATGGGAAAGCTGATCCTGGATAACGAAGTGGATCAACTTGTGGAGATGATCAGATCCGTTAAAGCAGACCAGAAGACAATTGAATTGCAGAACCAGTTCTATGAGGATTCAAAACACCCATTGGAGACTGAGCAATAAAACATGCGCTTTTCATAACCGCAGGTTGGATTCTTTATAGGGGCTTAGGGTGAAAGTCCCTCAATCCTTTTTCTTCTCAGAAGGATTTTAGCGTAGTCGCGCCCCAGTTTGTTTTTATAGAATTCGTAAGATCTCTGGGCCCAGTCCAGGGCCGGAGCAGTGTGTCCCAGTACTTCATTGGCCACGGCCATGTTGAGGCAGGCCCTCCCTGCTGTTTTGCGTTTTGGATTTTCTGTGAGTTCTCCCCAGAGTTCAATGGCTCCGTCCCAGTTGGCCACTTCGGTTCGCCGGTATCCGGCTATGAACTGCTGTTTGGCCGCTCCGCTGGTCCTTTTATACAGCTGCCTTTTCACCCTGTATGAGCCTGGCAGGTAGCGGTCGATGTAGGCAAGGCCTGCGTCATAGGCAGTGCGGGCAAGTGCATCCGGAGGCGGAATACCCCCCACGGTCTGAAAGCTCCTGGAAGCGTTGAACTGGTACTGATCCACAATTCGCCGGGTATCCGGGTCGTAGAGCCTCCAATAGGCTGCTACCTGCATTTGGGCCTCTGATGGCGGCGTAACCTTTGGCTTCCCTGTATTCAGGATGGAAGAAAGCTGCTCAGTGGCTGTTTTGGCCAGAAGGTTGGTATTGGAATCGAAGGTTTCCAATACCAGCAAAACCTGGGATTCTTCTTTCTCACAGATGCCTGCCACCAGGTCCCAGTCCAGCAAATCTGGGATTTCCCTGGTCCCGGTGCCATGCATCCTGAGTTCTGTTGGAATGACCAGCTCGGTTCCGGGGATCTGAACAATGGCATCGTAAACGCCCTTGATACAGGCATCAGAAGCCAGGAAGTCCGAACCAATTTCAGTACTCACAATGGCTTCGAAAACTTTGGCATCCTTCTCTTCTTCTGTGGTAAGGGACCGGTTCACAATGGCAATGGAATGGACACCATCAGGCAGATAGACTTCCGGTTCAATGGGGTAGGACAGGCTCACATAGCCATATTTGCTGCATCCGGTTGCGGCAAGGGCAATCAGCGTTGGAATGATCAGAAATCCATATCTCATGGCATTCGGTATAAATGAAAGTTGACAAATTATCACATGCAAATTAAGGATTAACACTGAATGCAAGCCCTGAAGACCTGGAATGTTAATAACAGATGAACCCCTTCCCTTGTTCCGGTCATGCCCGAAACAAAGACAATGGTTTAAAATTCAAATGGTTTCATTATCTTAATGGAAACAAAATACCGAATTTATGTGACAAGGGATTTTCTCTGTTCATGGCTGGTTTGGCTGATTGTCGTCTGCCCCGGGATGCAAGCCCCGGCGCAGGGGCAGGCCCCGGTACAGACTGTGCGGGGTGTGGTGGTGACGCGCACTACAGGGGTGCCGCTTCCGGGAGCCACGGTGGTGCTGCGATCGGGACAGGAATTCTTAGGGACGGCGAGCGACCAGAATGGGGAATTCCGCTTTACTGAAGTGCCGGTGGGCCGTTATACGGTAGAGGCACGCTTTGTCGGATATGTGCCTATGGCCATGGCGGAGGTGCTGGTGGGTTCATCACGGCCGGTGGTCCTGGAGTTCCAGCTTCTGGAGGCAGTCTCCGAGATCAATTCTTTGGAGGTGAAAGCACAGGTCCGCAAGGATATTCCGCTGAACCAGATGGCGGTTCTGAGCGCCAGGACCTTTACTGTGGAAGAGACCCGGCGGTATGCCGGCGGATTCGATGATCCGGGCCGCCTGGCAGCTTCTTTTGCAGGTGTGGCCGGGGGAAGCCCCAATGACAACGCGCTTTCGATCCGCGGAAATGCGCCCAAAGCACTCCTCTGGCGGGTTGAGGGAGTAAGTGTTCCCAATCCCAACCATTTTGCCAGCATGCTGGTGGAAGGTGGCGGCATCGTCTCCATGCTGAGCTCCCAGCTTCTGGACAATTCTGATTTCTATACGGGTGCTTTTCCGGCTGAATACGGGAACGCACTCTCTGGCGTGTTCGATATGAACCTGCGTGCCGGTAATAACGAAAAGCGCGGATGGGGAGCGCAGATCGGCACCCTTGGAATCGATCTGTTCGGTGAAGGGCCATTGGTAAAGGGAAAAAAGAGTTCTTATCTCTTCAATTACAGGTATGCGACCACTGCCCTGCTGAAGGCCCTGATCCCCGAGGGGCAGTTGCCCATTTACCAGGATCTGAGTTTTAAACTGAACTTCCCTGCCGGAAAAGCAGGGATCTTCTCCTTATGGGCCATCGGGGCACTGGACCATAACAGTTCGCAACCCCTGGAAGATTCAACTGTCTGGGTCTCCAACTGGGATCGTTCCAGGTACACCTGGGAGGGAACCATCGCCATGTGCGGCCTGACCCATAAGATCATCCTTTCCGGGAATACTTCGGTGAAGACATCCCTCACCACTGCCATGAACCGTTTCAGTGATAAAGTGGAACTGGCGGTGCCGCCTGACGGCTTCATGGAATACGAATACATGAAAAATTACACCACAATGATGAGCCTCCGGTCGGTCATGACCCACCGTTTCAGCAACCGCCTTTCGAATCGTACAGGATTGGTGGCCGCGAGGATCTCCTATGATATCGGGGCCCGGGAAAGGAATCCGGATGAACCGGGATTCCCCCTGCTGCAGGAAAACACGGGAAATGGAGTAACCGGTTACGTCCGTACATTTACCCAGTTTCGCTGGGCACTGAACGAAGCACTGGCAGCGACAGCAGGAGTCAATTCAATGATTTTTCTCCTGAATAATTCCATCACACTGGAACCACGCCTGGGGCTCGACTACCACTTCCTGACCGAGAATTCCATCAGCATCGCCTACGGGAACCACGGACAGATCGAACCGCTCCCGGTCTATTTCTACTGTGATTGCACTGTTCCGGGCAGGTCCTACCAGCCCAATCTGAAGCTCTCCCCCACCCGTTCGCATCATTTCATCATGGGATATAAACGCCTTATCATCAGGGATCTGAGGCTCAACGTGGAGACCTACTACCAGCACCTGTACAATGTACCGGTCAGCCCAGGTGGCACCTATTCCCTTATCAACTTCAAAAATGAATACCTGCTGAAAGACTCCCTGACCAACAGTGGTACGGGAAGGAATATGGGATTTGACCTGACCGTAGAGAAGTACCTGACCAATCATTATTACTTCCTGGTGACCGGCTCGCTGTTCGACTCGAAATACAGGGCCGGGGACGGCCATACTTACAATACCCGCTGGGATTACGGAGTTGTGACCAATCTCCTGGGGGGAAAGGAGTTTATACTGGGGAAGGATCACTCGAAGATCCTGGGGATCAATGCCAGGTTGGTCTATCAGGGCGGGGAAAGGACCCACCCGGTGGATGAGCAGGCTTCCAAAGCGCAGCAAAGGGTGGTTTATGATCTGGCTCATGCCTGGGAAAGCCGTTTCCCCAACACCTTTTTTATCGATTTCACGATGACCTTCAGGGTCAACAAACCACGGTACGCTTCCGTATGGGGGGTACAGATCAAGAACCTCCTGCTGGAAAAATCCATTTACGATCATGAATTCAATACGGAAACCCAGACCGTGCAGGTTCGCGGAGAAGGATTTATCTTTCCCAATATAAGTTACAAGATTGAGTTCTGACAACAGGTGGAAAAATCGAATTTCATATATTTGCATAAGTGAAAAGGCAAGGCATCATAGGAACCGAATCCGGAATTGGAATCATCTTCCTTTGCTTTGTTCTTATTTCAGCATTCCCGGGCTTTGGATATTCGCAGTATTACCAGGGTTTACCTGAATCCCATCATGTTGAACAAGTATTCACTCCGTTTTCCGGGATCAACGAAGCCGGTAGTTACACGATCAATTTCAGTTTCGCAATTCAAGAGTTATCGTCAAATAAAATTCAACCAGATTATCGCGATATCCTGAATGCGGCAAACCACTCTTTTTCGGTCATTTTCCGGGCACAGAAACATCAACTTCTTACCAATGCAGGAAATCCCGAATCCATTCAATTCACCAGATATTCTTCAGATTACCAGGATGATGATGAAAATGAAAGTGTGATGTAATTCCATTTCATTTTTTCATTTATCAATCAAATTTTCTTATCAATTTTTAAATTCCAGAATCATGAAAAATATTTCATATCAAATCGGCTTTTGGTCAGCCATTGTTTTAATCATCGCTTTTGCTGTCTGGATCATATCTTTCGTTGGGATAGCACTTACCTCTCCCCTGTTCATCTGGACAAATCTTTCCGATTACATCGATCATGTGCACATGAACAAGCATTTCTTTCAGAACCTGGCATACGTTTTTATGCTTTTAGCCGGTCCGGTTTATGTCCTGTTGCTCAATGGCTTTTACGACCATACAGAGGATTCAAAGAAGGTCCTGGTAAGAATCGGTATTCAATTTGCTCTCGCTTATGCCATTCTATCCAGTCTGCACTATTTCGTTCAGATTGGTGCTGTAAGGTTCAATCTGATCAGCGGGAACTACGAGGAAATTGAAGTTTTCCTTCAGGCGAACCCACTTTCAGTGATGACATCCATCGTCATGTTGGGTTGGACGCTGTTTCTGGGTTTGTCATCGCTCTTCATGTTTCCTGTTTTTAACGGAAATAACAAAGTGTTGAAATGGGCATTTCTGATCAATGGTGTTTCCTGTATGATTGCCGGAGTCGGATATGTTTTTCAGATTGATGCACTGACCTTTCTCTTTGCCAATTTGGTCACCGGTGGCGCCATCATGGCCATTTCCATCGCTTCCGTAAAATTCTTCCGGAAAAAGATTTCAGGAGGCAGTACTGTTGTGATATAAATTTGAATAGCCCGAAATGCCAGCTATCGACACAGGAAAAGGGAGTTTCGCAGACTCCCTTTTTTGCTTTCTATCCGTTGCCCCGATCTATGCAATTTCAAACCTGATCCGGTAATATTGAACTACCTATAGCTTTCCGTCTTTCACCTGATACGCAATGAGTGCGTTTCCATGCCTCACATACAATACTCCGTCGTAGATTGATGGGACAGCTATATGGACACCTGAACCCTGTTTTATTTTTGTCTGGCTGACAATGTGAAATCCTGCAGGGTCAGGCCTGACCAGGGCCAGGTCCCCCCTGGTCGTGTAGCAATATAACATTCCATCTGCACAGATCATTACTCCGGCAGCAAGCTCCTTTGATCGAAACATCTCTTTCCCGGTGGTCCATTCGACACATCTCCAGCTCAGCTCTTTGATTTCATCAAAGGATTCATAAACGTATCCATCCCACAATAGGGACGCAAAACGAATATCGCCAAGCTGATTTTCCCATACCTGGGAAACCTGGCTCCCGTCTTCTGATAATTTCAATTTTCCGCCACCTCTTCCATTTCCGGTTCCATAATAAAGTTCTCCCTGATCATAAATGGGAGTCATACAGTTGACCGACCATTCTGTGGGGCGATCCTCCGACCAGAGCAGGTTGCCTGTAGAAGCATCTATTCCCAACAGGTGTGAAGCCGTATAGGTTACCAGCATCCTTCTTCCATTGTGGACGAACAGAAGTGGCGTACAGTAGGCTGAAACATCTCCCTCCCCGCTGCATTTCCAGACCAGGTCTCCATTAAATCGATTAAGCGCCACCACATTGTATTCCTGGCCTCCGGGGGTGGCATAAATCACATCACCATAGACTACCGGTGTTTCATTCATCCCCCAGAAGATGTTTTTACCATCAAAATCGAGAAGCATATCTTTGCTCCAGATAACAGCTCCGTCTTCATTTTCAAAACAGACTAGCTTCCCCCGGCCACTTTCCAGATATACCCTGTCACCCACGATCACCGGGGATCCCCGTGTACCAGGATAACTACCGGTAAACTCAAGTCCATAGGGTACCCTGTAAATCAGTTGCCCTTCCAGATTAAATTTAAAAAGGTACCCTGTACTGTCGATCATCCCGGTAACAAAAAGGTGATCATTCTGAATCACCGCTGTTGAGAACCCTTTTCCAAGACTATCATATATCCAAAGTATCTCGGGCCCTCCAGACGGCCACTCCTGAAGCAAACCGGTTTCAGGATAAATACCATTGGCAGTCGGGCCAAGCCAGTGAGTAGGACCAGTCTCGCTTTGATCCCTGCCTCCATGGCAGCACACCAGCTGGCTGATTGCAATAATGACCAGCATATTCCGAAGTCCCTTTCTCACTATTTCAGATTTAAGCCTCATTCCGATGATTTATGCATTTATCAACTGTAAACCAAAGAGTATCTGAATCTCAATTTAGCAATAATTCAACATTTTACATAATATTGGTATATTTAAGCAGTTAGCAGGTTTAAGTCTTTCCGATCTATGCGATTTCGAACCTGATGCATTGAGCATTGAACAGATCACCAACATTGAAGCCATCGGCTATATCGCAAAACATGGGATAGAGAACGGCTGGGAATAACATCTTCACCGAGCGTTCCGTTTTTGCCAAAACAATTGTACTTTTCTGTTTCAATCTAAAACCGTTTCATCCATGCCACGATCCATTTTCATTTTTAGCCTCCCCCTCCTGTTCCTTTCAGTTTCGGGTTTGTCTCAGACAGATGCAGATGTCAGCATCGAGAAGCACCTGGATGATCTGGAGCATCTTTACAGGGAGCTGCATCAGGCTCCTGAACTCTCGTTCATGGAATTCAACACGGCAAAGAAAATGGCGGATGGGTTGCGTTCGCTCGGATTTGAGGTGCATGAAGGGGTTGAGGGAAATACCCTGGTTGGATTATACCGCAACGGAGACGGGCCGGTGATCATGGTCCGCTCCGACATGGATGCCCTGCCCATTGAAGAGAAAACAGGGCTCCCCTATGCGAGCAAGGTAGTGACAAAGGACCTGGAGGGCAATGAGGTTGCTGCCATGCATGCCTGCGGTCACGACATGCATATGACTGTTTGGACCGGGACAGCCAGGGTGATGGTCGATTTGAAAAATCAGTGGAAGGGTACCCTGATGATGATCGCCCAGCAGGCCGAAGAGCGGAGCGGCGGAGCGAAAAATGCCCTGGAGGCGGGACTCTATCAGAAATTTCCCGTCCCCGATTATGCCCTGGCATACCATGTGAGTGAAAAGTTCCAAACCGGCACCATCGGATACAGAAGCGGACCGGTCATGGCAGGGGTCAGTTCGGTGGACATCACCCTTTTTGGCGAGGGGGGCCACGGTGCACTCCCCGATCAGACCATTGACCCCATCGTGCTGGCAGCAAGGATGATCATGGACATCCAGACCATCGTAAGCAGGGAGCTTTCACCGATGAACCCTGCCGTGGTGACCGTTGGATCCATCCACGGAGGAACCAAGCACAACATCATCCCGGACGAGGTAAAACTTCAGCTAACCATTCGCTATTATGAACAGGCAGTGGGCCAAACCATCGTTTCTGCACTGAAAAGAATCGGAAACGGACTGGCTGCCTCTGCCGGGCTGCCTCCGGAGAAATACCCTGTCGTGATGGTCCAGAATGAGTCCACACCGCCGGTGGTCAACGACCCGGAACTGACCGGCCGGCTTGTCCCGGTATTAAAGTCTGCATTGGGAGCGGAAAATATCATTGAAGCCCAACAGCTTATGGTTGGGGAGGATTTTGGCCAGTATGGGCTCACACCCGAAAAGGTCCCCATCAGCCTGATGTGGCTTGGCAGCACCGGTCCCGGCAGATTCTCCTCCGGTGAAACCATCCCGGGCCTGCACAACCCCCATTATTACCCGGACTATGCCGAAACCATCAAAACCGGAGTAAAGGGTATGGTTGCGATGCTTCAGGAGCTCTTTGGGCATTGATGATTTTCAAATTTTATTACGATGAAGCACCTGTTATCAACGCTAGCCATTTTCCTTTTGATGTATGGAGGGCACTCCCAGGATCCTCAAAACCTTGACCGGTTTATTCTCACACCTCCACCTCCCGTTTCACCTCGGATCACCGGTCCGGAAATTTATGGAGTCAGACCCGGGTCCCCATTTGTATACAGGATCCCCTGCACCGGTGAAAGGCCCGTGGAATTCGATGCCGAAGGGCTTCCTGAAGGCATGCAACTGGACCCGTCTGCAGGCATTATTTCCGGGTCTGCAAGTGAGCCGGGAACCTATGCGGTCAGGCTGGTGGCCAAAAATGCCCATGGTGAATTTGTCCGTGACCTTAAAATCGTTGTGGGCGACCAGCTGGCCCTTACTCCGCCCATGGGCTGGAACAGCTGGTATATCCATTATGACCGGATCAGTGATAAAACCATGAGAGAGGCTGCAGATCAAATGATTGCCACCGGTATGGCTGATTACGGATACCAGTATGTCAATATTGATGATTGCTGGATGAGGAAATTGGAATCGGATAACCCGGGATTGGGGGGGCAACGCCGCGATTTGGAAGGTGTGATTATTCCCAATGAACGGTTTCCCGGTATGCCGGCGATGACCGGGTACATTCACTCAAAAGGCTTAAAGGCGGGAATCTACATATCTCCCGGTCCCAGTACCTGCGCCGGGTACGAGGGGAGTTATGGCCATGAGGCCCTGGATGCTTCTACCTTTGCCGGATGGGGATTTGATTTTCTGAAGTACGACTGGTGCAGTTATAGCGAGAAAGCACGGGGAGAAACAAAAGAAGAATTCATGAAACCCTACCAGGTGATGTGGGATCTTTTGCTCCGGACCGACCGGGATATTCTCCTGAACCTTTGCCAGTATGGAATGGGCGATGTATGGACCTGGGGCGGAGAGGTGGGGCACTGCTGGCGCACTACCGGCGACCTGGGACTTGAGAAGGGAGGGGACCTGCCGGGTTTCTACCACATCGGATTCAGCAATGCAGAACACTGGGAATATGCAAAACCGGGATCCTGGAATGATCCGGATTATATCCTGATTGGCTGGGTAGGAGATGCCCGTAATATGGCGGTTGGGAAACTTACAGCGCTAAGCCCGCATGAGCAGTATTCGTATATGTCCATGTGGTGCCTGATGGCAGCTCCATTGATCTTCAGCGGGGATATGGCCAAACTGGATGCTTTTACCCTGAACGTGCTGTGTAATCACGAAGTGATCGCCGTTGATCAGGACCCGCTGGGAAAGCAGGCCAGAATCGTTAGACATACAGAAGAGGATTTTGTTTTGTTGAAGGAGATGGAAGACGGATCAAAGGCAATGGGTGTATTCAATCTGAAAAACGAAGCGGCAGCGGTCAACGTATCTTTTAATGAAATAGATTTAAACGGGAAGCAACTTTTCAGAGACCTGTGGCTGCAAAAAGATCTGGGCATGGTCGAAAATTACTTTCAGGCAGAGCTGCCGGCGCATGGTGTTTCCATGGTCAGGATCCGGGATCAACACTGATCCCTTTCCTGTCCGGGCCCTGCCGTGCTATAGAGAGGGTGCGCAGCAGGTTGAAAATAAATCGCTAAGTTTAGTGGAAAATCCTCTTTCTTTCAAATTTAAACAAGATCAGCATGATGAAGAAGATAAGTCTACTGAGCATAATCCTCCTTGCAGGTTTCCATTTGTCTGGCCAGGATCCTTTAGGTGATAGATCACCATCCTTTGATACTTACCTGAATCCTGTAATCCCGGGGGATCATCCCGATCCTACATTGACAAGGATCGGTAATTTTTACTACACCTCCGGGTCATCTTTTAATCCTACCCCCCGGATTTACCGGTCTACTGACCTGGTACACTGGGAAGTGATCGCCCAACCGGTATCTGCATCCTGGAACATTTACGGAGACGAGCCGGGTGGGGGAATCTGGGGCGGACATATGGTTTTCTATGGTGATAAATACTGGCACTTCTTCGGAAGGGGTGGCGGAAGGATGTATTTTGTTACCGCCGATCAACCCGAAGGGCCATGGAGTGACCCAACCGTCATGCAAATTCCGGCCGGCGTGCCCGGATTGGGTGTGGATAATTCCATCTTTATTGACGATGAAACCGGTAGATGGTTTTTGCTCACGAAAGCCGGCCCTGAAAATAATCACATTGTGGAGCTTGGGGAAGACGGACAACCGAATGGGGTGGTGCTCGACCTGACCTGGCTGAATCCTGACGCAGAGGGTAATCCGTATGGCTGGGCGGAAGGGCCCGTCATGTGGAAAAAGGATGGGCACTACTATTACAGCTTTGCGCAACACCTGGTTGGGGAACAATATGTCATGCGCAGCGACACCCTGACCGACGATCAGGCTGCCTGGACGATCAGGGAGGGTACAATTTTTACCGGATCCCGCGCTACCTTCAATACACCCAATCATATTGCACCGGTGATCACCCTGGATGACGGCACGAGTTGGACCTTCGCACAGAGTTATCATAACAGCAACCTCTGGTATGCACAGGGGCGCCAGGGTGTGCTTTGCCAGGTAAGCTATGACGAGGAAGGATTTCCGGTCATTCAATACCCTCCCAATACTCCTGTTGCAGCGCCTGATCTTCCAGGCAATCACCTGCCCTGGACGGTTGCAAAAGCGGATCTGTTCAATACTTTGAACCTGAAACCGGATTGGTCGTTTCTGGGATTTACCCCTGAGAACAAACATTCCCTGAGTTTAAAAGATGGCTGGCTGTATCTTGAACCCTATTTGGGAAGCAATACGGTCATTCAAATTGATGGCGAACATCACTATTCTCTGATCACCAGGGTAGATTTCGAACCAGAATCTGAATCGGATCAGGCGGGCTTATGGATCATAAACGGACCTGAAACTCACCAGGTCAAAGTGTATAGCTCCGTGAACAGTGGAGGGGGACCGGTGCTGGGATTTTCATTTGAAGATATAACGTTCGAAGTGGATAATGCAATTGGAAATATCGTCTGGCTCAAGCTTGTCAGGGACCAGCATACCATGACCGCCTATTACAGTGCGGATGGCCTGACCTGGAGCGGGATTGGAGAGGAGATTAATGCCCTTGATCTGGATATATCGCAATCTCAGTTCAATAATTTTACCGGCAGCCAGCAGGGGCTCTACGTGATCGGCAAGCCGGCCTTTTTCGACCTCTACATCTACCGTGACGCCTACACCCCTGTGCCCGCAAGAGATCCGGCCAATGCCTTTGGCGTAAAATCGGCAAGTACCTACTTAATGGGCATTGAAAATGATGACTGGGCCATGTACCCCGGTGTCACTTTTGGGAACAGCGACTATCCCCGCTCTCCCACATCCATACGCCTGGAGGCAGCAAGCGACAAAAGCGGGATCGCGGAGGTGTGGATCGATTCCATTGGAACAGGCCTGAAAGTTGCCGAATGTTCGATTGAGAATACAGGTGGTCTGACAACTTACCAGGTTTTCAGGGCTGATGCAGATGCCATCAGTGGCACACATGATGTCTACCTGAGATTCAAAGGGACGGAAGAAGATGAGCTTTTCCGCCTGAAATCCTTCATGTTTTTGGACCCGTACAGTCCAACCACTAATACAGATAAGCCACTTATCACTGAAACTGCTGCTGCTTTTTCATTGAGTCAGAATGTTCCCAATCCGTTTAAAGGGATCACCGAATTCCATTATTCTGTTGGACGAAACGATCATATTTCATTAAAAGTATATGATCTTACCGGAAAGGAAGTCACCACGTTATTTGAAGGCTACAAAATAAATGGAGAATATAGTGCGCCCTTTGACGCATCCGGACTTCCGGGCGGGATATATATCTGCAAGCTGGAGGCAACCCGTTTTACCGAAACAAGGAAACTGATCCTGCTGGATTAGGCTGAACAGAATTTGATGCCTAGTAGAACTCCTTCTCAGTATAACCGGTATTGCTCCACGATACATCGAATTTCCCAAGCAGGTTGAATCCTTTCTGTGTCGAACAAAATGCAGTCAGATCAACGGTTCCCAGGAGGAGAAGTAGCACGGGAACCCAAAGCGTTTTTTTCATACCATGGAATTTCATCCCCTAAGGTAAATAATTATAAATTTACAGGCGCAGGAAATCCAAGAGAATGCCCAACAACTGGTTTCGTTTCAAGCAGTTCACCATACAGCAGGAGCTGGCAGCCATGAAAGTGGGGACCGATGGTGTCCTTCTTGGCGCGTGGGCATCGGTTCCCGGTCCCGGCAGCAGGGTTCTGGATATTGGAACCGGTACCGGGCTGGTCGCCCTGATGCTTGCCCAGCGAACGAAAGATGGTCGGGTGGATGCCCTGGACATAGACCCTTCATCTGCCGGGCAGGCAAAGGACAATTTTCTGAATTCGCCATGGCCGGAACGACTGCACAGCATTCACTCATCTTTCCAGGATTATGCCGGACAATGCAAGTCCCGCTATGACCTGATCATTTGCAATCCGCCTTATTTCAGCGCTTCTTCCAAAACACCTTCCAAAGAGAAAAATCTCGCCAGGCACGATGACAACCTGAGTCTGAGGGATATTTTCATGGGCTCCGTTTCACTGATGAAAGAAACCGCAGTCATCAGCCTGATCCTGCCGGTTGATAAGGAAGAACAGGCCTTTGATCGGACCGTGGAGCATCAGATGCATTGCAGGCGGCTTACCCGGGTTCACCCGGTTCCGGGAAAACCGGCCAACCGGGTATTGCTGGAGTTTTCTTTCACTGCGGGGACATGCATTGAAGATGACCTGACCATCGAGACTGAAACGAGGCACAGGTACACTGATAAATATAAAAACCTTGTGGATGAATTTTATTTAGATTTGTACCCGGATAAAGAGTGAACCGCATATCTCTTCATCAATTAAAACAGGTCGAAAATTAAATGGATTCTCCTCGTAAAAGTGATAAAAATCAAGATAATGACAGGACGTGGGAATCCCTTCTGAGGATTTCTGAAGAAGCTCATACCACAAAAAACATAGAAGAATTTGTCGCAGCCATACATGGCATACTCTCTGATCTGGTAAATGCCAGGAATTTCTTCATCGCTCTGTATGACGAATCCGCCGATAAATATTTCTTCCCGTATTTCGTAGATGAATACGATACAATTGAAACGACGGGGATTAACAGTGCCTATGACGAATCGTTGGAAGTGACGCTATATGATGCTTCCGGAACGCTCACAGACTATGTACGAAGGACAGGCAAGCCCATCAGATTTCCCAATGAAAAAATTAACAACCTATATGAGTCGGGCGAAATAACACTTTTTGGCTCCCAATCCATTTCCTGGCTGGGTGTCCCATTGAAACTTTCAGGAGATACCATAGGGGTGATGGCGGTCCAGTGCTATGACATTGCAGATGTATATTCTGTAAAAGATGAAGAGTTGTTGGTTTTCGTTTCGGATCACATTGCCAGGGCCATAGAAAATGTCAGAACTGAAGAAAAAATCAGAAAACAGCATTTGCTGGTTCTTGAGCAGCAGAAGGATATTACCGACAGCATCAGATATGCCAGGAGGATTCAGAAAGCTGTTCTTCCCTCGCCGGCATATATAGGCAATATCCTGTCTGACTATTTCACGATTTATAAACCCAGGGATATTATCGGCGGAGACTTTTACTGGGTAAGAGAGATCAATAACTATAAAGTAATCATTGTCGCAGATGCTACCGGGCACAGTGTTCCGGGTGCACTCATGAGTATGCTGGGCGTAACGCTTCTGAATGAGCAATTCAGAACCTTCGGAATCAGGCAGCCAGGCGTGATCCTGGGACATTTAAGAAGCAAAGTAAAGGAAATACTCGCTCAGGAAGGATCTGTAAACGATCAAAAGGATGGAATGGATATGGCCATAGCCATCATTGACCCGGAGAATAAAGAGCTTCAGTTTGCAGGTGCAAACAGGCCCCTGTTTCTGATCAGGAATAAAGAACGAACCATGGGAGAAGCACAGAATCCGTATTTATCATTGGAGACTGATGAATACCTTTTATATGCGCTGAAGGGAGATAATCAACCGATCGGTGTAAATTGGGAAGAAACAGGTTTTACTGACCATATGATCAAGATCCGGGAACAGGACTCCCTTTATCTCTTTTCTGACGGCATTGTAGATCAATACGGAGGCGAAAAACGCAAAAAGTTCAAAACCCGTAACTTCAAGAAACTGCTCCTGTCTGTTCAGGCGGAATCCATGGAGAATCAACGAAAATTGATCGAAGAGGCATTCAACACATGGCAGGGCAGCCATGAACAGATAGATGATGTGTGCGTATTTGGGGTGAGGCTCTGACCGATTGGTGCCGGAATCATTTTTTACCAAAGTCCAGTGTTTCCCTTGTTTCTCCGCACTTCAGCATCTGATCACCGAAATATGGGTTTTCAATATCTTCTATATCACTTAGCCAGTAGGCTCCTTTGTCACCATTGGCCATTGGGCAATACTGATAATATACAGTGCCATGCTGCAGTCCAAATGCTTTTAAGGCGGCATAGAATGCGTCATTGAAAGCAGCAAATGCGATCCTTTGTGCTGAAATATCTGGTTCTGAGGAAATAGCCCTTATCTCCGTCTCCATGCTTTTTAAATGCTTCATCCACACCATATGTGCCTCCCCGTCAAGCAAGGCCATATCCACATCCTGAAGGCTGGATTTCACCTTTGCTGCAGTTTTTCTTACTTCTTTCGGGTCAGATGCCACAAACGCCTCGTTCATGAATATGTAGGAGTCATATACAGCTTGCAGCTGTTTCTTAAACGCTGCGTTGGCTCCTGTAACTTGTTGGTCCGGGGTCATCATGCTTGGCAAGCCTTCAAGTTGAGACGCTGCATCAATCTTGAACACGCCGTTAACAGCGATGGACTCTCCTTCCGTCAAACCATCAGCAACAACATAGAAGTCCCCGGCTTCGGGCCCCAATGTGATTTCGCGGTAGACAAATGAAGGTAATTCTCTTTCAGGTACCTTCACATAAACAACAGCCCTTTTCCCTGTCCACAGTATGGAGGATTTAGGGATGAGCAGGTGATCTGATAACGCCGCGATATTTGAGTAAAGAACACCCCTGGCAAACATTTCCGGCTTCAGGCTTAATCCGGTGTTGGGCAATTCGATCCTCACCCTGGCGATTCTTGTCTTGGGATCAATAAAAGGATCGATGAAAGCTACCATGCCATCAAAATCTTTTCCCGGCACAGAGGGGATCGTTATGGCAACATGATCTCCCGTTTTTATCCACGGCAAATCACTTTCATAGGCATCAAACAATACCCATACCTTCCCGAGATCAGTTACCTGAAACAGCGGAGATCCTTCGTTGACGTAGTCTCCCAGAGCTACATGCCGCTTCATGACTGTGCCCGAGATAGGCGAAAGAACATCAAAATAGAGCTGTGGCTCACCCTCTTCTTCAATGGCTGCGATTTGATCGTCCGACAGGTCCCAGAGTTTAAGTTTTGCTTTTGCTGCTGTGTAGAATGCGGGACGGTTCTCTTTGAACGAGGCTGCTTCCAGCAATTCCCGTTGTGCTGTAATCAGGTCCGGGGAATAAATCGTTGCCAACTTTTCTCCCAGGCGCACAGGCTGGCCTGCAAAATTCACAAACAGCTTTTCAATACGCCCCCCGAACCGCGCGGTAAGCTCTGCCATGTTTCTTTCATCGGCCTGTACCTTGCCCTGAAGATACATCGTCTTCTGGGGCATCCCCCTGGTCACTTCCATGGTTTGGATATCGGCCAGTTTTGCGGCCGATTCGGACAGGACGATTTCATTGGTATTCAACACTTCACCCGTGGATTTCGCAGTTGCTAAAGGAATAAGGTCCATGGCACAAATGGGGCATTGACCCGGTTTGTCCTGTTTGATCTGGGGATGCATGGAGCAGGTCCAGATTGTTGGAACTTCAGATGATTGGTCATGCCCTTGGTGGTTTTCGAGCTGGATTTCAGGTGCTCTTTCAGCCCCGGAAGGATGAAAAAACAGCCAGCCAAGAAACAGACCCCCGATGAGTACACCAAGGACCAATTTGTAATTCTCTTTTATATCTCTGATTAAATTTTTCATGATTATTGCCCCATTAAATAGTTGATAAATGATATGGCTGCCTGCTTGTCGGATCTTGCTTTTTCCAGTTCAAGACCGTATGCAAGCACCTTGCGTTCCATCCTGAGAATTTCCTCAAAGCTATTATTGCCTGTAACATATTCTGTTTCAAGCAAATTCAGAGATTGGCCGGCGAGCTCCAGTTGAGACTTGTACAGCTGAAGCCTTCTGCCGGCATCCAGGTACTCTTTCCATCCATTCTCCAGGATCGTTTCCAGGAAGTTCACCTTATCGGCACGCTCAAATTCCTTGGCTTCCCGGAGATATACGACCTCATTCACCATGGCTCTGTACTTGTTCCGGTAAAGAGGCACGGATATGCCGATCATTGGAAATACCAGGGCATCGGTACCCGCCATGTTGTTGTCTCCCTGACCCACAATCGTATGGTCCAATCCAATCGAGAATTCCGGCTTGCCCTGCTTACTGGCCAGCTCCTTTCGGTAGGTAAGGGCCTCCTGCTGCAATGACAGGGCGAGCAACTGATGGTTATTGGCCTGTATGGAATCCAGGACCTGCTCTTTGCCAAGTGAAATGTCAGCGGACCAGAGGATATCAGGTGTCATTACCTTCTGTTCTTTTTCCACATTCAGAAGATTGTTAAACATGACCTCCAGTACATATTGCTTGTCAATGAACAAGGCCAGTTGGTTTTCAAGATCACCGGTTTCCATCTCTATCCTGTATTCATCCAGAGCGGATACCTTTCCGGCCTCGACCTTGATATGAGCCAGGTTCCGGAAAGTATTCAGGATGGTCAGGTTCTCCCTTGTGATTTCAATGGCTCTGCGGTTCAAATAAATATTGAAATAGGTGGATCTGACCTCGTTGAACAAAAGCGATCTGGCTTCGAGGAAGTTTTCATATTTGGCTTTGGCCCTTTGAACGGCCACGTTCTCCCGGGCTTCCAATGTTCCAAACCAGGGAAACATCTGAGAAGCCGAAATTTTGAACTGCTGCGGCCCAACCCGGGTTTCCACCGGGCTGATAAAATAGCCAAAAGCTACATTGGGATTTGGCAGGGCACCTGCCTGAGGGGCAAGCTCCAGCGAGGCCATGTAATCCTTGAATTTTGCCTTTAATCCGGGATTGTTCTCTGCCGCAGTCTGCAAATAGCCTTCCAATTCCTGCTGGGCAGAAAGCATCGAAGATATCAGCAGGAAGAACATTCCGATCATAGTTCTGTATTTCTTCATGATTCTATCCTTTTGGTTTTTTTCAATTCACGCTTCATTTTACCTTCCTGCCACATACTGTATAGCACAGGTACCATAAACATGGTCAATACTTCAATGGTCATACCGCCAAACAGCGGAATGGCCATTGGAACCATGACATCGGCGCCTTTCCCGGTTGAAGTAAGCACGGGTATAAGCGCAATGATGGTGGTGGCCGTGGTCATCATGGCAGGCCGTACCCGCTTTGATCCTGCTTCAAGGATGACCGCGCGCAGCTCTTTTACGGATTCAGGCTTGTTTTTTTCCATCAACTGCTTGATATAAGTGCTGATCAGCACGCCATCATCCGTGGCTACCCCAAACAGGGCAATGAATCCGACCCATACCGCCACACTCAGGTTGATCGTGTGTACCTGGAACAGGTCCCGGAGGCCAATCCCCGCCAGACTGCCATTCAGAAACCAGGGTTGACCGTACATCCAGAGCATGATAAATCCTCCCGATAAAGCAACAATGATCCCGGTAAATATCAACGAAGTAGAGGCAACAGACCTGAACTGGAAATAGAGGATCAGAAAGATCAGGATCAGTGAGACAGGGACGACAAGCAGAAGGCGTTTGGCAGCCCGGGTCTGGTTTTCGTAGTTTCCCGTAAATATATAGCTCACTCCGGCAGGCAGCTTGAACTCTCCCGATTCCAACAGCCCGTTCAAATAGTCCCGGGCATTTTCAACCACATCCACTTCAGCATATCCCTCCTGCTTATCAAAAATTACATAGCCGACCAGGAAGGTGTTTTCACTTCGAATCATTTGTGGTCCGCGAACATAATTCATAGTGACCAGCTCACCGAGCGGGATCTGCGCTCCGTTTGGGGTTGGGATCAGGATTTTTTTCAGATCCTCGGGGTTATCCCTGAACTCACGTGCGTACCGCATGCGCACCGGAAAGCGCTCCCTCCCTTCAACAGTGGTGGTGAGTTTCATCCCGCCCACAGCACTACTCAAAGTGTTTTGAAGGTTTTGAACGGTCAACCCGTACCGTGCGATGGCATCTCTGTTAATCTCCATCTCCAGGTAGGGTTTCCCTACCACCCGGTCTGCAAAGACAGACATGGAAGAAACACCCTCTACCTGCTTCAAATGCTGTTCGATTTCAAGTCCCACTTTTTCAATGGTCTCCAGGTCGGGCCCAAACACCTTCATCCCCATGGGAGCCCGCATTCCTGTCTGAAGCATCACCAACCTGGTGGCAATGGGTTGTAATTTAGGGGCTGAAGTCAGACCCGGAATCGTTGCCTGCCGGATGATCTCATCCCAGATGTCATCGGGAGACCGGATCTCATCCCTCCATTGGCGGAAGTATTCTCCTTTCTTGTCCCCGATCAGGTTGGCTTTTTCAATGATCCGGATTTCCTCCTCGCCAGGATTGTAGGTGCTTCCGTCTTTTAGCTCAAAAGCACCCTCTTTATCTACTTTAAAACGCATACGGTGTCCCTTCTCATTCAAAATGTACTCCGGCCTGTAGTTGATCAGGTTCTCGTACATGGAAGTTGGAGCAGGATCAAGGGCGGAACTGACCCGGCCCCACTTGCCGACCACACTCTCGACTTCAGGAATGGCATTTACCCTAATATCCAGGATCCTGATCACATCCAGGTTCTCCTGGATCCCGGAATGGGGCATGGTGGTGGGCATCAGCAAAAAAGATCCTTCATCCAGCGAGGGCATAAACTCCTTTCCCATGCCTGGGATGGAAGCGTCCAGCTTCTGGTACACCGAGGTTTTCCTGACACATTCGGGCATAAATCCGAATATCGTATTGAACCCCTGCCAAACCGTGATCCCAAACAGAACAATGAGAAGGGGTGTAACCAGGAATTTCCATTTGTTGTTCAGTGCCCAACTAAGAATCCTGGGATAGAAGGCCACTACCGAAGTGAGTACTCCCAACACCACTCCCACGAGAACCGTGACAAAAAGGAAGTTGACAAAAAGTGCGTTCTGCGCACCCAGAGGCATCCATGCCTTCGTCAGGAAGAATACGATAACCAATCCGGTAATTTCAATGTTGATACGGTTCGCCCATGCTTTTTTTGTTTCCGGCCACCTGTCGCTGAAATATCCGTTCAGACCGTAAAAGGTCAGGGCAAGAGCCACATAGAATCCGGTTGCAAAGGAAATGACCAGTCCGGCTGCAACAAGAACCAGGTTTAAGATCTTCCTGAACCTGGTCCTGTCAAAGCGAATGGAAAAGACCAAATGTGCCAGGGTAGGAATGATCACCAGGCCTACGAGCAAAGCGGCCAACATGGTAAAGGTCTTGGTAAAAGCCAGGGGCTTAAATAATTTACCTTCGGCGGCTTGCATGGCAAAAACAGGAAGAAAGCTCACAATGGTGGTGGCCAGGGCGGTAATCACCGCCCCTGCCACTTCCACGGTGGCTTCGTAAATAACGTTCCGGAGCCTCTTTCCCCGGGCCGCCAGATGATCCGGCATCTCCAGATGCCGGACGATGTTTTCGGTAAAAACAATCCCCACATCCACCATGACCCCGATGGAAATCGCAATCCCCGATAGCGCCACAATATTGGCATCCACACCAAATTGCCGCATGGCAATAAAGGCAATCAGCACTCCGAGCGGCAACAAACTGGAAACAAGAAAAGATGCTCTCAGGTTGAGCATGAGAACGATCACCACAAGGATGCTGATCAGAAGCTCAAGAGATATGGCTTCCTCCAATGTACCCAGCGTTTCTTTAATCAATCCGGTCCGGTCGTAAAAGGGTACGATGCTTACTTTCGACTCGGTTCCATCAGCCAGTGTTTTTGAAGGCAGGCCCGGAGTGATCTCCGCTATCTTTGCTTTCACATTGTCGATGGTGTGCAAAGGGTTGGCACCATAGCGTGCCACTACCACGCCCCCCACTGCTTCCGATCCTCCCTTATCCAGCCCCCCCCTGCGGGTAGCCGGTCCATAATGGACCCTGGCCACGTCTTTCAAACGGATGGGAACATTGTTGTTGACAGCCACCACACTTTTCTCCAGGTCCTCCAGGTTGGTGATATACCCGAGGGCACGCACCACGTATTCGACACGGTTAAATTCAATGGTCCGGGCGCCAATATCCAGGTTGCTGTTTTTAATGGCAGCCATGATCTGGGAAATATTCACTCCATGGGCCTTCATGGCATTGGGATCTATATCCACCTGGTATTCCTTTACAAACCCGCCAATGGAGGCCACCTCGGAGACTCCTTCCGCAGCTGTTAAGGAGTAACGCACATAAAAATCCTGGATGGTACGCAACTCATGCGGATCCCAGCCTCCTGCCGGTTTACCATCCTTATCGCGGCCTTCCAGGGTGTACCAGTAGATTTGTCCCAGGGCAGTGGCATCAGGCCCCAGTACCGGGTTGACATCATCAGGCAGCATTCCCGCCGGGAGGGAGTTTAATTTTTCAAGGATGCGGGTGCGGCTCCAGTAAAACTCCACATCATCTTTAAAGATTAAATAGATGCTTGACACGCCGAAAATGGAGTTGCTCCGGATGGTCTTTATTCCGGGAATGCCCAGCAGGGAAGTGGTCAGGGGATAAGAGATTTGATCCTCTATATCCTGCGGGGACCTCCCCGGCCATTCGGTATAAACGATTTGCTGATTCTCCCCGATGTCCGGGATGGCATCCACGGGAACCGGATCCCTGGGGAAGTTTCCGGTTTCCCAATCAAATGGTGCAGAAACGATTCCCCATCCGATAAATATCAGCAACATGAGAAATGTCACCAGTTTGTTCTCCAGAAAAAACCTGATAATCTTGTTGATCATGATCTAAAAATGATTTGGTACGGTACGACGGATTACTTTGTCTGGTACTGGGTATACCGGATGGGCCATCACACAGGTGTGCAATGATCCGCAAACCTCCCTGGAGATGCTAGATCAGGTAAGACTGGATTTGAGAGAGAACCACCTCTTGTGTTGGCGGTGGTTCTTTGTGCCAGGGCGCTTCTCTGACGAACTCATCGTCCGAACCCTGAATATTAAATAGTACGGATGCCGTAAGAAATAATTCAATAGCGTGGGTATTTTCCAAACTTACTGTTTCAGAGGGTCCCACATAATCTTCGATGGATTCCACAGTGATCGATTCATCCTTGCAGTGATTCATGCCGGCAAGGTCGCCCGCTGCATGGCAATGGCCCCGGCTGCCTGATTCACAACAACTATGGGCGGGTGAAAACAGCGCAAGGTCATATATCTTGCCATGGCAGTAATGCAAATTGATTCTAAACCCTGTTGTGGAAACCAGGATAAAACAAGCAACAATGATATGGATGGCCTTTTTAAACATGCCTTGGATTTCTCCGCGAGTACACATTAAACGCTTTATACAGTGAAAAAGTTTGCGCCATTACGGGTATTGTTTAAAATTAACAAGCTCCGCTGCGGCTTTCCTTGAGGTGGCTGCTGATACGGCATCCACACTTTTATCGATATTCCCCAGCCGCAGGACAACCACAGCCCCGTAGCCCTGGGGTATCTGAAACACCTCTTTGTTTGCATTGATATTTCCGGCCGGGCTCCCATAGATGCGTGCGCCAAGGCCAAGGCCATGTGCAGCCACAAACATGCTCTCTGTTGCCAGGCCGCAATCGAAATCGGAAGTACCCCCCCCCTTTGATTCAATCCCTGAAACGACCACCAGCACATTTCCGGGAAGGATATCCCTGATGATCTCTTTCATGGTGGCTTCGTCCTTGATTACCGTGAACTTCCAGGGCTGGTTGTTCCTGGCACTGGGAGCCTTGATACCGCATTGCAAAATCAGATCAAGCTGCGCATCAGTGACAGGTTCTGAAGTATATGCCTTTTCGGAATACCCGGAAAGTATCACATCGGTTACACAATTGTCAGTAATCTGGCCATGCAATTCTGCCATTGTAAAAAAAACAAAAACGAGCAATGAGATTCTGATTTTCATTTCACATCCATTTAAATGGTTTACACTAGTGTTATTTAGATTTGCTGGTGAGATGCCACAAACCACAAACCGGGCACTTATAGGCGTGCAATTCTCTTTCGATCCGGTTTTCCTGTATGTACCGGATCATATCTTCGGCCTCCTCACGCGAATTATACATCGTCTTTTTGCACGCGGGGTTGATCGGGTTTACAGACTTGAAATTTGATGATTTGTGGGCCACGGTTTTTAGTATTTCTATGATCAACAGATCGATTAAAATATGGTGTGAAATTACTCAATTTCAGTCGCATTGAACACCTCATGCCTATCATTTTATCTGTCCGGGAGCGAAGCTGTCTAAGATGCAGCATGTTATACAATAATTGGAATATTGTTGCAATTCTCTTTAACTTGCTGATCATTCCACATGCATATGAAAAAAACAGCATTATTCATGTTACTGGCCATTGGGCTCACAGCATGTCCGGATTCTGACAATGGAATTGAGATCTCCTGGACCAACAGTGGGGTCATCACCTATCGTTATGGTTCAAGTCCTGGCTGGACCTTTCGCCGCGAATTTGTGGTGACCAGTGAACAATCCGGTGAAATGACGGCTACAGCAATATGCAGCGATAATGAAGTATCCTGTACTGAATTTGTTGAATCCGGTGAAACATATTCGCTTTCCGTTTCGGGGACTACTTCATCCTTTAGGACGCTTTATTCGGTCAATGTGAGTTCTCCGGCTTTTGAGGCTTTTTCAATAAGTTCAGCCAGAAGTGTAACGGGGATAGGAATAAAGTAATCAATGTCAAGTCTGAAAGATATAATGTGGACACTCCTGCTGGCATTTTCCGTGACCGCCACAAAGGGGCAGGATTTAGAACACTACTTTTTCCGGGATTCACATATTCTGAAACCTTTTCTGTCCGAGATCCGGAGCACAGCCATGAAGGCTGAGCTTGCCTGGCTGAATAAGCTGGATGACAACTACTATATAAGTGACTATACAACAAGACCCTTTATTGAGGTACATCTCGGGACCGAACTCCCGGTATACTACCTGGTAAACAGGCAGAAGAATTTCAAATTCAGTACCTGTGCTTATCTTGGAAATATCCTGCTCATTGATATGTTTGAACAGACCACATCCCCGGTGATCAACACGGATTATTTCTTCGGATTGAAAGCCTCGGCACTAAAATACACCAATCACCCAACCATCAGGAACATAGGGCTGAAGCTGGTGCCCGTATTTCATGAAAGCACCCATCTCGGAGATGAGTTTTCAATCCACGGCTATCATGACCTTCCCGGGTTCAGGAGGGTCAATGTTTCCTATGAAGCATGGGAAATAGCTGCTGTAATCAATGATCCTGATACCATTCAATCGAATCTCGTCTCTGCAAAAGTGGGTTTCCACGGGCTATGGAATCCTTCCCATGGATACTATTCAACAAACGACCTTGAAACAAAAAACAGTTTGGCGCCCCCTTCCCAAAAGAACTACGAATACTATTTCCAGTTGAATCTGCAGCGTACACGGGGATTTCTTTGCTCCCGCAGGTGGATGAATATCCTATCTGTGGAGGCAAATAACAGGCTTAAATTCAGCTATGATGAGGCCATTGAAGAAACGAGAAGCTGGAATATGAATCTCTATATCGGGTGGAAATACATTTCGCAAAAATCTGGTCACAATCTGGGATTCTTTTTCAGGTACTACACCGGGATTATACCCAACGGGCAATTCAGGAATACCGGAGGATACAGGTATGCTGCCCTGAGTCTGGTCTATCACTAATTTCCCAAAAACGAATAGGTCTTTTGCAACCTTTTTCTCAAATCTTGAGAATAAAAATATATGTTTGTGCCAAACAAATTATTCTCTACACAAAAACCCGCTGATCCAACATGCCAAAATATTTAAAAATCACCCTGATTTTATTGCTGGCTTTTAAAGCCGGCAGCAGTCAGCCCGTTCAGATTACGGTACATGCCGATTCCGGAAAACGAATGGTATCGCCCTGGATTTTCGGAAAAAACAATGTATTGCCCAGCACCTTTTTGAATGACGGTTCGGATGCCGAAGTGACCAGAGCGATAGAAGCAGGTGCTCGCATTGTACGGCAAAGTGGTGGCAACAGCAGCACTAAATACAACTGGCGGCGTAAACTATCGAGCCAGCCGGACTGGTACAACAATGTATATGCTAACAACTGGGATGCCGCAGCAAAAAACCTGGAAGATAAAATGCCAGGCACCCAGGGCATGTGGTCATTTCAGCTTCTTGGCAAAGTTGCCGCCAATACCGAAAACAACTTCCCTGATTGGGACTACAACCAATCGCAATGGTGGGACGGCGTTCACCAGAACCTTGCCGGCGGTGGGGTTGTGAATCCGGCGGGAGGAAGCGATGCTCTGGAAGAAGGAGATATTGATTTGTACCTGATGGACTGGCCTGCTGATTCAACCGTGGGTATACTCGACCATTGGTTTGGCACCAGCGGGCTTGGGTACGATTCTGCATTCTACCGGTACTGGAACATGGATAATGAACCGGAGATATGGTCGGGCACCCATGACGATGTCATGAAGGAGCAAATCGCTGCAGAGGAATTCATGCAGTTGTATTTCAGGGTGGCAAAAGCGGCCCGTGCCAAATATCCCGGGATCAAACTGGTTGGACCGGTGCCTGCCAACGAATGGCAATGGTACAGGTACGGTAACGATGCCATCTCATACAACGGAAAGAAATATTGCTGGCTGGAATATTTTATCCTGAGAATTGCGGAGGAAGAGATAGCTAGTGGAATGAAATTGCTCGATGTACTTGATATTCATTATTATCCCGGTTCATCCGACGCTCAGCAGCTGGTACAGTTCCACCGAGTATTTTTTGATCGCGATTACGTGTATCCTGAAGCAAATGGTGTGAAGACAGTAAACGGGGGCTGGAACAACAGCATCAACAAAGAATATATTTTTGGACGGTGCTCCGACTGGCTTACCCAATACATGGGAGCTGACCACGGCGTTACGTTGGGAGTAACCGAATCGGGGCTGAATTCCGACAATGCCAATGTCCAGGCTTCCTTTTATGCTTCCACCATGGGAGAATTCATGAAAAACGGAGTGGAAATCTTCACACCCTGGAGCTGGAAACCGGGAATGTGGGAAACGCTGCACCTTTTCAGCCGGTACAGTGAGGAATATTTTGTTGAAGCCGAATCGGATGATGAAATGTATGTTTCAGCCTACCCTACCGTGAACGCAGCTTCCGATTCCATGACCCTTTTTCTGATCAACCGCCACACTACCGCCGCAAAAGACATTCATATCGAGGTTCGCGATTTTGCTGTGAAAGACGGGCCGATGCAACTTTATACTTTATCAAAATTGCCTTCAAATGAAACATTCGTTTCGCACACCGAGAATGCATTAAGTACAAAACAAATTGACCTGTCGGATATTCATGGTTCGATTCAGCTTGATCCCCTCTCGATAAACGCTCTGGTATTACATGCTGCACCGGCTTCGGCTCAAAAAATTGAATCCGCTCAAATGGGGCTCCAGGTTTATCCAAATCCAAGCAGTGGAGCGCTCACCATCCGGTTTAATCTGGAAAAAACTGCTGAGGTTCAGATGGAATTGTACAACGGAAACGGGCAAAAAATGGCCACGTTCTCCCATGCGCAATCACATGCCGGGTTGAATTATATCGAAGCCAACCTATCAGACTATCCTTCAGGTTTTTACTGGATTACCATTCGTTCCGGTGATTTTACCGAAACCAGGAAATTCATTCTGAACAGATAGCCCGATTTCTCTATTTAATCTGCACTGCTACCTATTTGTTTCTCCAGCGCTGACACTTTCTGTATCAGATCCTGGATAATGGCCTGCTGCTCCCTGGCCTGTTCTGTCAGTTCCTGGATGGCCTTTATAGCGACAACATTGGCCGGATGGCCATCCAGTTGCAAGAGGGGATCCTCATCGCCTTCCAGGCTTCCACCTCCCGTTTGGACATATTCGGGAAAGACCTCCCTGAACTCCTGGGCAATGTAATTATAATACGTCTTGTCCTTCACAGATGGGTTCATTTGCATCCAGTCTTCGGTATAATGATAAATGACAGGTCTTAACCTGGAGATCAGCTCACAGGCATTCTCGATATCCGCTACATGGGTCTTGATCCTTGCATCGGAGTTGGCCAGCCATTCCCCGGGGGTTGTTTTTGATACTTCGCCTGCCACTTCGAGCGCATTTTCAGTGGGCCTCATTCCCACCCCCAGCTGGCGGTTGATTTGTACCATGTTGTTATAAAACTCTCCATATATCAGCGCATTATAAGAGTCATTGTTGTTTAAATCAATATATAATTTCCCATCACCTTCTTCAGACACTCCGGCATTATTCCCTATAAAAACATTATCCTTCCCGTTATTATTGAAACCTGAAAGGGTTCCGATAAAGACATTTGATTCCCCGGTCTTATTATTGAAACCGGCCCCGTCGCCTACAAAGATATTATTGCTTCCGGATGTATGATACCAGCCTGCGTTCTGGCCAACTAAAACGTTCGTATTGCCGCTCACATTACTCCGCCCTGCATTCAGACCTATAAAAACATTTCCAAACGCATCTACATTCTGCTCTCCTGAATAGGCTCCGATAAACGTGTTGGATTCTCCATTTTCATTTCTACTACCGGACCCATGTCCAATAAATGTATTCACGCTTCCATGATCGTTGTGTTCCCCGGTTGAATTACCAAGAAACACATTGGCTGATCCTCCCGAATTTCTGAGTCCGCTTAAATTTCCAATAAAAATATTTGCCCCAGAAGTATCTGAGTCATATCCCGCCATATGTCCCAAAAAAATGTTGGTCCCTCCCCATACATTATTTGCCCCTGCGCCTGATCCAATAAATACATTCCAAGAATCAAGCGCATGCGAACCCGCTTCATTTCCAATGTAAACATTGCTATGACCGGATATATTATTCCTGCCAGCGGTAATTCCCATGAATAAATTATTGAAACCATCGACATTGGATTGTCCTGCCCTGTGACCAATAAAATAATTTTCTCTCGTCAGATTAAAGAGACTGATTCCCTGATCCAGGTCCCCTTCAATGGTTGATTTTGTTACCACCGAAAGTGCGTTTGGTGATCCATCCACCTGGTCAGAAACCAGGGTGAACCTGGCACTGTCTGGCTTGAGCTCGAAATAGTTATCCGTAGCACCTTTGTGCTTGCGGGAATAACCACCCACCGCAAATCCCCCTTTCCTTCCTTTGGTGCTTTCATCATCGAAATAGAGCCGGATGCTGTCGGGCGACACAACCATGTATTCCTGGGTAATCCCCTTGTGCTTGCGGGAGTAGCCGCCCACGGCAAAGCCGCCTTTCCTGCCCTTTGCCTCCTCATCCAGCACATACACCCGGGTCCCTTCCGGGTAGACCGCAAAAACGGTCTGGCCTTCCGCATTGCGCACTTCAAACAGCGCCGAATCCACCGGGTGGCCGGACTCTTCCTGCACCATAAATTTCCGGGTGGGGCTTGAGATATTCCCCGACCAGAGGGAATAGGGTACCGAAATCATTTGCGAAGTTCCCAGGTGCTCGTAAGAACTGCCTCCCGAAGGATCCACCTCAACTTTCAGATAATAGGAGTTTTCACCCCACAGGATGTCTGCAAATGCCCCGCTGCTGACCGATCCCTCACCAATGACCAGGTTGGCCAGTCCCACCGCATTCGTGGTTGCCGAATGGGTCTCTACATACACCGGCGATCCGTCCGGAGAACCCTCCAGGATACTCAGTTGAAAACCCACCTCCTGGTTGGAGATCACGGCGTGTTGTGCATTCCGCACCACTGCCTGGTAGTTAAATTTCTGGGGAATCTGAGCGCTTGTATAAAATGCAATGCTGAGAATAATCGAAACAAAATACGTTCTCCATTTCATAACCATTGGTTTTTAGGGTTAATACAAGTTACCATGAAAAAGAAACAGGATCAAATATTTTTTGCATTTAACGATGTAATCCACTCCCTCGCCTGCAAGCCCAGGCAAACAGCTGCTATACTTTGAAAGGTATATCGGAAACATAAATTTGTGTAATTATAATTTTTTACTTTATTTTATCATGATATTATAAAGTTCATATTTATGTTTGAGCGATACTTGAAGCTGGAAGACGCCCATGAAGATTCAGTCTTTTTATGGGGAGCCCGACAAACCGGCAAAAGCACCCTTTTAAAACGAATGTTCCCGGAAAACAGGTATTATGACCTTTTGAAAGGAGAAATATATGAACGTTTCAACCGGAGGCCGGAACTACTCCGTGAGGAACTTCTTACTGCCGGGGAAAATGAACTGATCATCATCGATGAAGTTCAAAAGATCCCGCAATTACTTGATGAGATTCACTGGCTGATCAGTAATAGAAATCTCCGTTTCATACTGTGCGGATCCAGCGCAAGAAAACTGAGACGTTCAGGAGCAAATCTTTTGGGTGGGAGAGCCATCAGAAATACACTCTTCCCCCTTGTAAGCGCGGAGATTCCTGAATTTGACCTGGACAGGGCCCTTAACAACGGGATGCTGCCCCGGCACTATCTGGCAGTGAATGCAACGAAAAGGCTCCAGGCCTACATTGGAGATTATTTGCAGGAAGAGATCCGGGCAGAAGCATTAACCAGAAGCCTGTCAACCTTCGGAAGGTTCCTTGAGGTGGCAGCCCTCTCCTCGGGTGAAATGCTGAATTATAATAACATTGCCAGGGAATGCGGGGTAAGTGCTCCGACCATCAAAGAGTATTTCTCCATACTGGAAGATACCCTGGTGGGCTATTTCATACCTGCCTACAGAAAAGTAATTAAAAGGAGACTGATCCATGCTCCCCGCTTCTACTATTTTGACCTGGGTCTGACCAATTACCTGTTGCGAAGACACAGTATCCTGCAGGGTTCCCCCGAATACGGCAAGGCTTTTGAACACTTCATTATTCAGGAAGTATACGCGTGGATCAACTACAACACTTCTCCTCACAGACTCAGTTACTGGCGAACTGCCTCGGGTTTTGAGGTTGACATGGTTCTTGGCGATGCAGAATTTGCCATTGAGATCAAATCGGCCAGAGAAATCCACAGCCATCACCTGAAAGGGCTGAAAGCCTTTTCAGAAGAGCACCCGGGGGCCCGGCTGCTGATGGTTTCAATGGAAGAATCCAGACGCATCAGCGGAAACATAGAAATATTCCCGGTTCACGAATTTTTACAGGCACTCTGGTGCGATCGCCTGTTAGGCTAAACTGATCGATTCAATGGGTTCTTTATGTGTTTGCCTGAGCCCGGATCACTTAATCCTGAACGGTTTCACCTTCCATATCTTTTCGCAGTACTCCCGGATGGACCGGTCTGATGAGAATTTGCCCATCCTGGCCACGTTTATAACAGCCATCCTGGTCCATTCAGAAGTGTTTTTCCAGGTGTCGGCTACCAGGTCCTGGCAGGCAACATACAAGGGATAATCGGCCATAAGCATAAAGGGATCATCCCACAACAGCTTGTCAATGATGGATTTAAACAGACTGCTATCGCCTTTTGAGAAAACGCCTGAATTGATCATGTTGATCACTTCGCGCAACTCATTGTTATGATCGTAAATAAAGTGCGGATCGTACCCATTGCGTTTGGTTTCTTCAACCTGGGCGGCAGTGAGGCCAAACAGGAAGAAATGA
>Ga0315535_1000277_pt1 | contig 35882 bp, 30 predicted proteins | sample SalMarSW160220MG_2_FD_203092 | JGI IMG/M metagenome (GOLD analysis project Ga0315535, IMG submission 203092) | Salt marsh sediment microbial communities from the Plum Island Ecosystem LTER, Massachusetts, United States - Salt Marsh Sediment SW1602-20 ... | reverse complement strand
TAATGATTTTGAATTCGATTTTAGTATTTATCTACGTGAAATTTGCTCATTAAATATTCGTCTTCAACAATATTTTCCGAAAACGATTTTAAACGAGAAATCTCTTTCTCGATATCTTTCACCTTTCTTAACTTTCCCAACTCTTTATAGATCTCTCTTGCTTCATTAAAAATTTTTATACACTCTTCATAATTTCCAGAAATTTCCAAGTCTTCAGCCAGAAATTCCAAACTTTCAGCCACATCTTGTTTTTTCCCAAGTTTTTTCTGAATCTTTAACGCTTGGTATGAAAATTTTAAACCTTCGATGTGGTTTTTAAATTTAGAATGAGTTCTTCCGAGTGCTCGCAATACAGTAGCTTCTTCTAGTGCTAAATTATTTTCTTGGCAGTACTTCAAGATCTTTGTAAGGAACTCTATTATTTCTTTTTTCTGCTCCTTTATATCATGTAAGTGCTCTATAACTTTTTCATAGCTTTCTAATGTTGCAGAAATATCTCCTTGTTTAAATAATACTTTCGATTTTTGAAAATAGTCGATTTCAGCGACCATAAGTCTCAAACGAGAATTTTTATTTGTATTAGATTTTAGAATAAGGTTCAATATAAACTATAGAAATCTACCTATATAAGGTTTTAGATCGTTTAGATAATGTGTTTGGTATCAAAAAAGGGATAAATAGTTAGTAAATATCTCTCTTACTGCTACTAAAATTATAAAATTAAGAACAGTTTTTAGGGTCTTGAATTAATTAAATAGTTGTTTAAGTAAAAGCCAACGATTAGTAAAAATATGAAAAAAAAAGAAAGAGGATTTTTTAAAGTAGCCCTAATGGACCAAACAAGGGACCAAAAATGCACAGTAGGATGATGCTGATACCATATATTACTACAACTACTTTTATTTTATCCTTTGTTTCTGGCAAGTCATATACATAAAACGTTCCCACAAAAAAAGGAAGATATCCGATAAAGAAGATTAACCAAATACCTCCTAAACTAAGATTCCACCAAGGATATGCCCAAATTAAATAATTTCCTATATTTAATAGGCATTCAACAAAAACTCCAAAAATTGCGAAACCAATTGCCATTGCCCATCTGTTTGGTAATCCAAACATCTTCTTATTTTTATCATCAGGTAGAAATTTTGCGAATACGATGCCAGATATCGCAAACATAAATATGATCTCGATATTCCATCCAATCAAGACTTTGAGACCACTTGCGCTAGGAGTTGTCCAGAAAGCAGAGTATCCTGAGAATGCGAACACCAAAGCATTCCAAGTCTCATTAAAAAAATCCAAGCCTAAAAGAGTTAAGCCAGCAAGGACGGTACTCCAATTATTTGTTTCCCGTGCTTTTTTTATTTCAACGCCGTATATATACATCACAATTACCAATAAGGTAACAATATACCATCCAGTATCTTGATTTAACTGTCTTAAATTCGACAGTGCTTCAAGAGAAGCAGGTGTAGGTGTCATTTTAATGCACTATTTTGATTTTTAATTTTTTATATTATTAATTTAATCATGCAAAATCTTAATTTTTGATATTTATATATTTTTTTCATCAGAAATTAATCCACCATAATCATCTGAAGAAAAAACTCTCAAATAGAAGAAATTATCCTGTAGTTTGATTAGCAATCAAAGCTGCTGAAGCTCCGGCGCCAAATCCATTATCAATGTTTACCACTACTAATCCGGGAGAACAAGATTGCAGCATTGTTGTTAAAGCCCCTATACCTTTTTCTCCTAATCCATAACCACTTGAAACTGGAACACCAATTACTGGAATATCTACTAAAGCGGCTACTACTCCCGGAAGGGTTCCTTCCATTCCAGCGCATACAATTATTACGTGCACTCCTGATTTTATCATTTCACTTAAAGGTTTAAAAATGCGATGGATCCCAGCAATACCTAAATCATAACTACTAATAACTTTACATCCCATTGATTCCGCAATCACTTTAGCTTCTTCAGCAATCGGAATATCAGAACTACCAGCAGTTATGATACCAACAATACCATTTCTCCTTTCAAACTCGAAATTTTTAAGTTTAATGATCATAATCTTGGCTAACTCATTATATTCTATTGAAATTTCGGAATTGGATCCAAATTTATTAATAATGGCTTTTTGTTGGATTTCAGTGAACCTCGAAACAATTGCATACTTACTCGATTCTAAAAAAGATGTAATTATTTTCAAAATCATATCAGCACTCTTATTTTCTGCATATATTACTTCTACAATTCCAGTACGCATTTTACGAAACACGTCTAACTTGGCAAGATCTCCCACTTCTTCAATCAAATTGGCTTTTAAAAGCTTTTCCGCATCTTCTATTGAACATTTTTTTTCTAATAATCGATTAAGTATCTCTCTGATATTTTCCAATCATATCACCTTTCATATATATGATACAAATTGAAAAGCTGTTAAAAATCTTTAAACTTTTCTGTAGCTTTGATACAATCCCAAAAAGATCTTTAAATTTATGGGGGAAAAAATGGAATAAGATTGCTTACTTACTAATCAAAATTTAATTGCAATGCAAGATTATAAGTTTACTATCTTAATCTAAAAAACATGAAGTGGTTGTAATGAAAATCGACTATACATCGTATAAGGATGTAAATTTAAAAGGTAAAAAGGTTCTTCTCAGAGTAGATATCAACTCAAATATTGATACTGACAAGATGGTGATTAGAGATTCACCCAGAATTCGAGAGTTAGCATTAGCATTAAATGAACACTTTAAGGAATGTGCTGTTATTATCTTGGCACATCAATCGAGACCGGGAGATCCCGATTTTACTGATTTGAGCTTGCATGCGAAAGAAATTGAAAAAGAAATAGGGCGCCCCGTAAAATTTGTCAAGGATATTTTTGGTGAGGTCGCAATCAAGGCAATTAAAGAGTTAAAACCGGGTGAAGTATTAGTTCTTGATAATGTAAGAAAATTTGAAGGCGAAATGAAAAATTATAAGAATTTCTCCGATGCTGAAGCGACTGAATTAGTACAAAAGTTATACCCTTTAGTAGATTACGTTATTGTGGATGCATTTGGTGCTGCTCATCGTGCTCATGCATCCATTGTAGGTTGGCCAAAAATGCTTGCTGGACCCATAACTGATAAAGAATTAGGCGTGTTAAAAAAAATCATAGACGAACCAGAAAGACCAATGGCGATGCTCATTGGAGGAGCAAAAGCAATTGATAAATTCAAAGCAATGGAATTTAATTTTGAAAATGATAAATTGGATTATGCTTTATGTTCGGGATTGACAGCTGTATTAATTTTTGAAGCACTTGGCAAAAAAATGGGTGAACCAAATCATAAAATCATTGCCAAAGATTTAGAAGAGAATCATGTCATGATTAAAGAAACCTATGATAAATTTAAGGATAAAATCATCCTTCCCCAAGATTTAGTGATTGATAATAATGGGATTCGAAAAATTATCACTGTGGATGAAGCCGAAACATATAACATGACTACTGGTGATATCGGGCCTCAAACTGTAAAAAAGTTCATTGAAGTAATCATGAAATGCAAAACTATCATTGCAAATGGTCCACCAGGTATCTTTGAAAAAGAAGTCTTTAGAGAATCTACAAACAAGATTATTGATGCCATGGTTGAGGCTACTAAGAAAAATCATGCCTTAACAGTGATTGGTGGTGGTGAAATGGGTGCTGCAGCTTCAATGGCAGGAAAAGCTGACGACGTATCATTTATTTCCACTGCAGGAGGTGCAATGTTGGAAATCCTTTCGGGTCATGACCTTCCGATGATAAAAGCGTTAAGAGAAAAGAAATATTAATATTTTTATTTTTAATTTTTTAAAGTAGAGAGTAATTTTAATAAAATATTTATTTTTTACCATTATAATTAACTTAATCACAACTTTGCAATATGCTGGGCCAGTGGTTTAGTCGTATTTTTTTTCTCAAAAAAAACGACAATAACGTCCCCTTGACGTGGGGAAGGTCGGGAGTTCAATCCTCTCCTGGCCCACCATAAAGCTATATAAAAAACAGATTAAAATGCCGCTTAAAATTCGTTGGAGCTCTAAAGAGTATATGCCAACTGCGTTAATATTACTTGGTGTTTGTGGTTTATTTCAAGTACTTATCATCGCGATCAGTCAATATATATTTTATGTAGGAAATTACTTGATTATCACAATCATCCCTCTTGGTACAATTGCGGCATTGTATTTCGCATCAATAATGGTTTATGAAGCTTTTGCCCAAGTGGAAAGAAAAGAAAAACTAAAACGTCAATATATTAAATCTGGTTCATATTCTTCAAAAATTAAGGCTTTTCTTAATAATTCTATTGCACGTCCATTATTGATCATTTTTGCTTTCTTCACCACATTCTTTTTCATAACATTTTTCATCAGTTCATCCTTAATAAATAACCAAATGGCTTTTTTGATTTCAGAAATAATTGCTGGAGTGGTTTGTTTGCTTATTGCTAATTATTTTGAGAAGAATTATGCTAAGGTTAGGCGATTTTAGAGCTTATACCGATTTCATCTTATCATTCTTCCAATTCTCAATATAAAATTCATGATTATTTCCTAATGGCTAATATTTTTGGTCAAAATTTATATAATAGTTACTTCTAGATTATTTATATAAAAGAGAAGGAAAATAGTAGAAATTTATGGTAATTCTCGAAGTGAGATGTCCAGCTTGTTCTAAAAGAGGTAAAATTGAGGTTTCTGAAGAAGAAGTTAAAAATACGACTAAAGGTTTATATGCAGTAAATGTAAAGGATAAAATGATCTGCGATCACTCATTTGTAGTTTATGTAGATAAAAATTTAGTCGTAAGAGATTCATTTATAGCTGATTTCCAAATTGACATGCCGGTTTCAGTTTCAAAAAAAGAAATTGAAAAAGACATCGGTATATTACCTAAATCATTTGATGTATCTTTACTCCGAATTAATTTTACAGCATCGGTATTAGCGTATTTTTTAAAAGCTATAATTAGGAGAAAAAAAATTATTATAATATCTGAAAAAGAATTCCTCCACGAACACTTATCTAATTTTCTTAGGTATATTTGCAACGAATCTTTTGATGTTGAATTTGATATAATAAAACTTAAAGATTATGATAGTAAGAAATATGGAAATCATATTGTCATTCAAGAAAATGAGGTCATAAAGGATGATGATAATATCTTCGCCTCAAAAAATGTTAAGGTTGAAAGAACTATAATTCAAACCTTCCTAAATGAAATAGAACCAATGACCAGCATGGTTTTATTGAAAAGTGAACTCACGCGCATTTACCAACTCTCTGAAATAATCGTGGACATGATTAAGAATTTAAAGAAAAATGAAACATTATATTCTAAAAAAGTAATATCTGATTTAGCAAATATACGTGGAATCCAACTTCAAATTCCTTACTTGGAATATTTATATGAAGTAGTCGAATATTATTTTGGAGTAACAATACCCAAATCTTCAAGCATCTCTAATTTCTTAGGAACTTTATAAAAAGTTTCATGTCTAAATATTTACTACATAACTCCTGGATATTTTGTTATACCGAATTCTCAATATAATCTTTTCTTCTTAAGGGACGCCATTCAGGATACCAAATTATTTTAAAGTCTAATTCTTGTATTTTCGAATTATTTATGATTTTTTTATAGCTGTCAAATCCATCAAGACCAAAACCATATGCATAGAACTTAACGGTGTACTCAAACTGAATATTGTTGGAATCATCTTTAAGATATTCAAAAAGCAACTCTGGTTTATCAATACATTTAATATCTTCAGGAGTTAGACTCAAATGTTTTGTTTGTGATATCAAATCAATCAATTTCGTCTCATTATCCACTATTTGTTTTTCGTTCACTACTGCCATATCATTCATTCACATCGTGATAAAATGTGATGTAACTATTGAAAATTAGCTTAAAAACAGATTATCACCACTGATTTTTTAATTTATTTTTCAAAAACCCAACGCAATTTCGGATTTAGATAAGCTTGAGATAAATTAGCTTTACAATAATTGTTTATAGTTTTTTTCGTGAAAGGTCTGTTTCACGATCTGTAATAATTGATTAATGAATATTAAAAAATTTAGTTTAACCGATTTTATGGCAAGATGTTTTCTTAAACTTAGAAAAAGGGGAAGAAATATCCTATCAAACACCTAATGGATGAAATAATTTTTTAGAAAAAATTATCTTTATTTTGATTTGATTAATATTTTAGAAAATTAGTCTTTGAATTATATAAGACATATTTAAATGCGATTTTTTAATATTTGTCATATATAAAATATATTTTTTAAAAATCAAATATAAAAATAGGTTTTACAAGTTGGAAAAAGTAATAATTAAAGCAGACAAAGCAGAAAAGATTGCAATTGAAGAACTCTTTAAAGAATTATCTTCAAACAAAGATGGGCTTTCTAATACCAGTGCACAAAAAAGGTTGGAAATATACGGACCAAATGAATTAATTGAGAAAAAAAAGAATCCCCTATTAAATTTTTTTAAGAATTTCTGGGGTCCTATTCCATGGATGATAGAGGTTGCAATTGTAATATCGGCGATAATCGGACACTGGGAAGATTTTTGGATAATTTTAATCTTATTAATGGTGAATGGAGTTGTGCGATTCTGGCAAGAGAATAAAGCGGATAATGCAATTGAACTTTTAAAAAGTAAGCTAGCTATTAAAGCACGTGTTTTACGTGATGGAAAGTGGAACAATGTGCCTGCAAGAGAGCTTGTACCTGGAGATGTGATTCGTATACGATTAGGTGATATTATTCCTGGTGATGTAAAGCTAATATCGGGAGATTATTTACAGATTGATGAAGCAGCATTAACCGGTGAGTCGCTACCAGTTGAGAAACATGTAGCTGATATATGTTATTCTGGTTCCATCATTAAACAAGGAGAAATGGATGGTATCGTAACTACTACTGGAATGAATACATTTTTTGGAAAAACCACTGAACTTGTGGAAAAAGCGAAAACTCGCAGCCATTTTCAAAAAGCTGTTGTAAAAATAGGAAATTACTTAATTATTTTTGCATTCTGCATGGTTACAATTATTATTATTGTGTCAATTCTTCGTGGAGCGACCTTTCTGAATACACTTCAGTTCATCTTAGTTTTGATCATTGCTTCTATTCCTGTTGCTTTACCCGCAGTTCTATCAGTAACTATGGCGATAGGAGCTATTAACATGGCGAAAAAGAATGCTATTGTTAGTAAATTAGTAGCCATTGAAGAATTAGCTGGTGTTGAAATTTTGTGTTCAGATAAGACGGGCACTCTTACTAAAAATGAAATTTCAGTAGCAACGATCAAGTTTTTTGGAGATACTAATGAAGAAAGTGTTATATTAAATGGAATTTTGGCATCGAGGGCAGAAGATCAAGATCCTATTGATAATGCAATTTTAGTTAAGGGTGAGACTTTTGAAGGTCTAAAAAAGAAAATAGATGGATATACAATAGAGAAATTCACGCCATTTGATCCCGTTATAAAACGTACTGAAGCAGTGGTAAAAGATAGCACTGGAAAACCATTTAAAGTCATAAAGGGAGCGCCTCAGATTATTTTATCTCTTTCAGAAAATAAAGAGAGTCTAGAAGAAGAAGTAAATAAAGCTGTTGAGGAGTATGCATCAAAAGGATATCGTGCTTTAGGAGTGGGAAAAACGTCAAATGAAAGTGATAATTTTCAATTTATTGGATTGATAGGATTATTCGATCCACCCCGAGAGGACTCTGCTGAAACAATAAAAACTGCTGAATCTATGGGAATGAGCGTAAAAATGGTTACTGGAGATCATGTTGCTATAGCTAAAGAAACCGCTAAAACTCTGGGATTAGGTACGAATATTAAACCAGTTTCTGCTTTTCTGGGTAAACCAGACAATGAAGCTGAAATAATCGTTGAGAACGCAGACGGATTTGCACAGGTTTTTCCAGAACACAAATACCGAATCGTTGAATTATTACAAATGAAAAATCATATTGTAGGAATGACTGGAGATGGGGTTAATGATGCCCCTGCATTAAAAAAAGCAGATGTTGGTATTGCTGTTTCGAATGCAACAGATGCTGCAAAATCAGCAGCAGATATAACTTTTACAAAACCAGGGCTTTCAGTCATAATTGATGGAACAATCCAAAGTCGTAAAATTTTCCACCGAATGCTTAATTACTCCATATATCGAATTTCAGAAACCATTCGTGTAATTATTTTTATCACACTTGCGATTGTTATTTTCAATTTTTATCCAGTAACCGCAGTTATGATCGTGCTTTTAGCCCTTTTAAATGATGCTCCAATTATGACAATTGCTGTTGATAATGTAGGGTATTCTAATAAGCCAGAACGGTGGAATATGAATGTAATTTTAATTATTAGTACTTATCTTGGCGTTATAGGGGTTGTAGCTTCTTTTCTATTGTTTTATATAGGAGTGGTTGTTTTTCACCTTAGTGTTATAATCATTCAATCGTTTATATTTCTTAAATTATCAGTGGCAGCATCATTAACTGTGTATGTTGCACGAACTAAAGGTCACTTCTGGGAAAGAAAACCTGCTAAAGAATTATTCTTAGCAACAACTACTACACAAATTCTTGCGGTAATTTTTACAGTATATGGGATAATACTTCCTCCAATGGGATGGGGATTGGCAATATTTGTATTAATTTATGCATTTGTCTGGTTTATAATAACGGATTATCTAAAATATTATTTCTATAAGTTCCTGCGTAATAGAGGAAGAATGTTCTAATCATTAATTTTTTTTTTTATTAAAGTAATGTAATTAATTAGTTCTTAATTTTGTTATGCTGTAATTTAATAATCTTGTTTTTAAGTAGATGGTTATAACATAGATCTGAAACATCTCTTGTGCAATTTATAATTTGATTAAAAAAATTTAAATATTTAAGAAATACCTTCTCTTTTATGGATATTAATATTAAAGAAACGAAATCATTATCAATTAATGAGATCTACCACGAATTATCAACGAACGAACAGGGACTTACAACTCAAGACGCTGCTAATCGCCTCCAAAAATATGGACCTAATGAAATCCCAGAAAAGAAAAAATCAACACTATTGAGATTTCTACGAAATTTTTGGGGACCTATACCATGGATGATCGAAATTGCTGCGATATTATCTCTAATCATCGAAGAATGGGACGACTTTATTATAATAATACTAATGCTCTTAATCAATAGTATAGTACGATTTTGGGAAGAAAACAAGGCAGATAATGCTATAGAATTATTAAAAGAAAAACTCGCGTTAAGAGCTAAAGTTATTCGTGATGGAAATTGGATTGAAATTCAAGCGAGAGAGTTAGTCCCTGGAGATATAGTGCATCTTAGATTGGGAGATATAATCCCTGCTGATGTAAAGCTAATTGATGGGGAGTATCTTTCTGTAGATGAATCTGTTTTAACAGGAGAATCATTACCCGTTGATAAAAAGGTTTCAGATATGGGATATGAAGGAGCAATTATTCGTCAGGGCGAAATGAATGGAGTAGTAATTGGAACTGGTTTAAATACCTTTTTCGGAAAGACAACAAAATTAGTTCAAGATGCACAAACAAAAAGCCACTTTCAAAAAGCCATAGTTAAGATTGGTAATTATCTTATAATAATTGCAGTTACTCTGGTAACAATAGTTTTTATTGTAGGTTTAATAAGAGCAGAAGGTTTTTTTAATTTGTTACAATTTGCTTTGGTCTTGGTTGTAGCTGCAATTCCCGTTGCACTACCTGCTGTGATGATGGTGTCAATGGCGGTGGGAGCTATGGAATTAGCAAAAAAAAAAGCTATTGTGAGTAAATTGCTTTCCATTGAAGAAGCAGCCAGTATGGACATCCTATGCTGTGATAAAACGGGAACTTTAACGAAAAATCAAATTTCCATTGCGAAAGTCATACCATTTGGGAAGTATTCTGAAAAGGATGTAATTCTTTATGGCGGATTAGCTTCAAAAGTAGAAAGTAGAGATCCTATTGATGATGCCTTTTTAGAAAAATTAAAGCAAGATCCTGAGCTTGATGCAGCTTTTTCAAAATTCCAATTAATTTCATTTAAGCCTTTCGATCCTATTGCAAAAAGAACGGAAGCGAAAATAAAAATTGAAAATGATCAAGTATTTCAAGTTTCTAAGGGTGCCATTCAAGTCATTTTATCTTTAGTAAATGGAGATCAAGAACTTCAAAATAGAGTTAATAACTTTGGTAAGGACTTTGCATCGGTAGGTTTTCGAGCATTGGGAATAGCTAAATCTGACAGCAATAACGCATGGGAATACATAGGAATCGTTGCACTTCATGACCCTCCTAGAGAAGATTCAGCAGATACAATAAAAACAGCAAGGACATTAGGAATAAATGTAAAAATGGTAACAGGGGATCATGTAGAAATTGCAAAACAAATTGCGGGCAGTTTAGGAATTGGCACAAATATTGTAGTGTCTACAGAAATCCTAGGAAAACAGGACTCTGATACAATTCGTTTGGTTGAGAGTGCTGACGGTTTTGCCGAAGTATATCCGGAACATAAATATCATATTGTAGAACTTCTTCAAAGTAAAGATCACGTAGTCGGTATGACTGGTGATGGTGTAAATGACGCTCCTGCCTTGAAGAAAGCAGATGTAGGAATAGCAGTTTCTAATGCAACTGACGCTGCAAAATCCGCAGCTGCTATTGTGTTAACTGATCCCGGTATCTCTGTAATTATTAACGCAACACAGGAAAGCCGAAAGATTTTTGCAAGAATGAAAAGTTATGCAATATATAGAATAGCAGAAACTGTTCGAATCCTTATTTTTTTAGTTCTCTCGATTTCTATTCTTAACTTTTACCCTATAACCGCGGTTATGATCGTAATTTTAGCTCTTTTAAATGATTTGCCAATAATGACTATTGCGTTTGATAATACTAGAATTGATAAAAAACCATCACGATGGAGAATGCAAAGAATTCTAATTATAGCTTCGGTATTAGGGATTTCCGGAGTTGTCTTCAGTTTTACTATCTTTATGGTAGGAAAATTTGTGTTTTTACTCGATCCAGCAACACTTCAGACGTTCATCTTTTTGAAATTGACTGTAGCTGGACATATGACAATATATCTTACTAGAACTGAAGAAGATAATTTTTGGAAACGTCCTTTTCCAGCAAAAAGTCTCTTTTTCACTAGTGAAATAACTCAATTAGTGGCCACAACTTTAGCTGCCATGGGATTTTTAATGGCACCAATTGGTTGGGTATTAGCGGGTTTCATATGGGTGTTTGCTTTTGGAGCCTTTGTAGGGAATGACTTCATAAAGATAGGAACTATAAGGTGGTTAAATCGCAGAGATGCAAAAAAAATTGAAAAATCTCTACAAATATAATTTTTTTCCATTTTAACTTAAACCTTAATCTATTTCTTATTTTTCTTATAATGAGTATAATTATTAAAAAAGCAAATGTTAGAAGACACTCGAATTTTACTATTTTAAACTTGTTTTAAATTATGAATATTTTTTTTAATCCTAATAAAATTGTTTAGCTTGAATTTATAGCTTGATTAATAAAATTTAACAATTTAAAAATGTTATATGAATAGAAATTTCTGATATTTTAAAGATATTTTAAGTAAATCCAAATAGTTAAAAAGAATAATTTTAAAAAATAAAGGGAATTTATACTTTCAAAATAAACAAAAATTGGAAACGAAAACAAATGTATAAAAATATCATCATAGGTATAGATGGATCTAAAGAGGCTCACGATGCTCTTAAAAAAGCTATAGCTTTATATAGAGATTGGAAGAGTAAAATCGTAATTTTTCACTCAGTCGAACATCACATGATTCCTGTTTCGATGCCTATATTTACTACTGCATATTCTTTTCCTTTAAATAGCTATACAGAGATTAGGGACGAATACGTTAAAATAGGCAATCAAATATTAGAAGAAGCAAAAAAGATCTTTGAAAGTGAGGGAATTACTGTCGAAACCAGATTAGTGGAAGATATCAAACCTGAAAAATATATCATTGATAAAATTAATGAAGAAAATTTTGATTTAGTTATTTTAGGAGGTAAAGGACAACATTCAAAAATTGGTTTATTTTTAGGTACGGTATCTACTCATGTTGTTCATAATGCTCCATGTGATGTCTTAATTATTCGATAATTTTTTATTATTTATCATAAATCCTTATAATATCAGATTTGAGTAATGAAATAATATGCTTGAAGAAAATAATCAAGAGGTCGCTTATTTTTCAATGGAAATTGCCCTAGATAGCGGTGTTCCAATATATTCTGGCGGTTTAGGGGTACTAGCTGGAGACGCTATTCGATCAGCAGCAGACTTAGGCATACCCTTAGTTGGAGTTACATTAACTTATAACGCTGGATATTTTTATCAACAAATTGCTCCCGATGGAAGTCAATTTGAACGTGATATGGAGTGGGATTTTAGTGATGATTTTAAAAAAATAGGAGAGAAAATAATACTTCAATTACAAGATAAAATTATTCACGTTGAAGCTTGGCGTTATGATGTCGTAGGTCGTACAGGACATGTAGTTCCTGTAATTTTACTCGATACAGATTTATCTGAAAATGAACCTTGGCAAAGAAACCTCACTCATGTGTTATATGATGCCAATTCTTTTCAACGAATCACACAGGAAATGATTTTAGGATTATGTGGGATTAAAATGCTTGAAAAATTAGGGTTCAATAATTTAAAGATTTACCACTTGAATGAAGGGCATGCTGCATTTTTGATTTTTGAATTATTAAAAAAATATAAGGATATTAAAGAAGTAAGGAAACACTGCGTGTTTACAACACACACTCCAGTAAGGGCTGGTCTTGAAGAATTTGATTACAATTTAATTCGGGATCTTTTTCGAGATCGACTACCCGAAAATGTATATGAACTTGCTGGTAAGGATAGATTGAACATGACTTTTCTTGCTTTGAATTCAAGTGGCTATATTAACGCTGTATCTAAAAAGCATTCTGAAGTTTCCAGAAAAATGTTCCCCAATTACAATATCGATTCCATTACGAATGGAGTTCATATAGGTTATTGGTTATCTCCCTATATGCGAGATTTTTTTAATAACGAATTTGGGCGAACATGGCATCACGACAGTACCGTATTTGAACGGGCGTTAAAGCTAGATAATTACGAACTACGGAGAATGCATTCAAAAGCTAAACGCGAGTTACTAGAGCGCGAGGAGTCTCATTCTTGGGTTTTATTTAATAACGATTTATTAACGATTGGTTTTGCAAAGAGAATGGCTGAATATAAGCGTCCATTACTCTTATTTACAGATCTTGAACGCTTGGCAAAAATTACCAAAGGAAAAGCGCAATTTTTTTTTGCTGGAAAAGCACACCCCGCTGATACCCAAGCCAAATCCTACATAAAACAGATAATTAGCTTTAGCGATTATTTATGGAATTCTTATAATATCGGAGTAGCATTTTTAGAAAATTACGAAATAAATTTAGCGAAATTATTAGTCAGCGGTGTAGATCTATGGCTTAATACTCCAAGAAGATATATGGAAGCAAGTGGTACAAGTGGGATGAAAGCGGCTTTAAATGGAGTATTGAATTTTTCAACACTTGATGGATGGTGGATTGAAGGTTATTTTATGTCAAATAAAAAAGCAGGATGGGCAATAGGACCTGAACCAGATAATCCAGATGTAGAAAAGTGGAATGATCATTCTGATGCTGAAGATTTATATAATAAATTAGAACATGAAATAATTCCTACTTATGAAAAGGAACCAGATGAGTGGAGCGAAAGAATGAAACATGCCATTAAATTAGGGGCATTTTTCAATACAAGCCGCATGGTTACTGAATATGCAAAAAAAGCTTATGGTCTAGAAAAGCAGCCATTATGGAAAAAGAATGTTTAATTTTTAGAAAATAAGTCACTCTTTTTTTAAATTATAAATTTTCATCAAGCATTGAGGTCATTCTTCGCACAATTTTATACGTTTCTAATAAAACCTGAGGATTAATTCTATTTGGTGTGTCATTTATACTATGAGAATATTTTGCTGCAGCTAATGAAGTGATATCAATCGAATCATACTTTCTTAAATGGAATGGGACCGAATCTGTGTGGGCTCCGTTTAAGACTCGATGACCGTAAATCTTTATATTTTGTTCCTCTGCCGATCTATGAATGTAAGAAAGCAATACATGAGATGCACTTTTAGGGGGAAAAATGCCGTAGGATCTGATATATTCAACTTCGTTTTTTTTACTATTTATACATGAAACCATATCAAAATTAATTTGAAGTGGCTTTCCTTCATGAAAAGAGCCTTCATATTTATCGACGAAAAATCTTGATCCCATAGTACCTATTTCTTCGGCTGAAAATTGACAAAACCATAGATTAAAATTATTCAGAGGCGCGGTCTTAAATATTGAACTCAATTCAAAAACTAATGCCATTCCTGAAGCATTATCTAAAGCACCTTTAGACTTATTTCCTGTGTTAATTGCCATTACCATAAGTAACGAAAAAATGGTTACAATCGATACAACAATTATACAAATTTCTATTCCTAAAAGAATGGATTTAAATGCTCCAAAATAAAAATCAATTAAGAATACTGTAAAAAAAATCATAAACAGAATTCCTCCAAGTTCCCATAACACGACAAAAAGAACTCTCCAAATGGTTTTGAAGGTTTGGGATTTAGAGTCTAAATGTGCAGAAATGATTATATTGCGGGCGTCTTCAGCGGGAACTTTAGTTGCGGGAACCTTAACAAACACATTAGTAGCATTTATTTTTTTTCCAAAATTTTTCTCCCAAAATCCTTGCAGTTCTGGATATTTTAAGAATTTGATCATTGAGAGAAATATTATTATAATACCAAGAATTGTAAGAAAAACAAAAGCCGGAAAAAGATATTTTATAAATAGAAGCACCGTGATGAGAATAAGAGTCATAAATGCAATTATTTTTGCTAATTCTTCTGAGTAAAAAGTCGAAAATTCAAATTCTTGTTTTTGAATTTCATTTGCTTGGAAACCTATTTTTTCAAATTCTTCTACGGTTAACTTCACAGCGGTTTTTTCACCTTCAGATCCTGCTAATCTTGGGAAGCTAAATTGTTCTACGTATTGAAACAATTTCTCTTTTGTTTCTATATCCTTCTTATTAATTAATCTCTTTTCTGTCAAGAAAATCTCCTTTTCATAAGCTATTTTTATATAAAATTACAGTGATTTTTTAATTTTTATCATTTAAAACATTTTCATAAAATGGTAATTAAATGGATCAATGAACCTATTCCTAAAATTGTGGACACTGCAGCTCCGAAAAATACTTGAATTATTATGAAAGAATTTAATATTACGGAACTAAATTTGTTTGTTTTTTCGTATATTATTGAATTCATAATCATTACTGCTAAAAAGATTAAAAAACTAACCATGATTGAATTTATAATAAAAACAGGATAAGTCAAAATCATTAATATTAAAATATTAATGATTGATAATGTGCTAGTAATCAATGTTTTCTTGGATGTGGATCTTATGAAATTTAATGAAGGATAAATTATTTTTCTATAAAAATATTCCATGGTTAAATAAAAGGGGTAAACTGTATAAGCTAAAATAAAACTTAGGATATTTACTGGTGAAAAAAAAGCAAATGGATAAGAAATTGAGAAAGTAATGTATAAAGTTAAAAAAATTATCGTAGATGAAAATGAATACAATAAAACATTCTTGTGAAATTGTGATTTTATTTCCTTTTTTAATTGTAATTCAATATATAAGCTTAGTTTTTCTCCAATTTTCTCTGAACTAATATAATATTTAATCATAATAGTTATAAAATAAACAATAATTATGATAATAGGGGTAATGATAAGACTAGAGATTCCGAAAATTAGAAAGGGGACGAACCAGATTCCTAAAAAGCTTATAAAATAAAAAAGAACCTTTAAAGATTGCCTTAAAGGAGATAATATTGTATTACATTCAAGTTTTTCTGATTGAATTTTCCCACCACATTTAATTTCATTTTTTATATGAAAATATTTTAAAATGAAGATCATTATCGATATCGTGGTTAAAAATAGCCCCATTAAACACAAACCAAGTAATAATAAAGTATATGTATAAGAGAGTTGTATTGGTCCATTAATTGTATCTGAAGTAAAGAAGATATTTTCAAACCAATTTATTGTATTAATTAAAACCGTATCAGAAAATAAATAATGTGCTCCTAAAAATAATTGTTGAGTTATGTTAACTAATGTACAATTTGTAAGTTTTTGAAGAACTAAGGCATTTTTTTTATATGGTACAGTATCATCGTAAATAGATTGAATTGCAAGCAAGTTACTTGGATTGGTTTCATTGACTATTTTTGCAGGTATGTAATTCATAAATGGATTGGTAGTACTAATTCCAAAAAAGCTTGCTGTAAAATTTACTAAACCGGCCCAGGTAACTGTAGCCACAAAACGCTTATCAAAAGTACTAGTCATAAGAGCAACCATTCCTCCTAAAGAATGTCCAACTAAACCGATTTGTGAAGAATTTATCTTCTCATAAACTGGCAAGGTTTCAATCAAATCTAATAATTTTGAGCAATCTTGAGCAACCGCAGGAACATTGGTTCTATTTCTATAAGTTTGAGGATTCATATCCAATATGTGACCGGTACTCTCTCCATCACCTCTGTAATCAATTGATGCCACATAAAATCCTCTCTTGGTAAGTTCATTTGGAATGCGTGGATCCAAATCTTTTTGACTTCCGAATCCATGAGCAAAAATTACTAAAGGTGCTTTTTCTTGAAATGTTAGTTCATGACTAGGATAAAAAAAGTTGGCATAAATGGTTGCTCCAGAAGACTCAAAGCTTAATCTTTCATAATAAACGTAATTTTCCATCCTATTTGAATATAAAAATATAGAACAGATGATAAAAAATAATATGGGAGTTACCAAAATTATTTTTTTTTTGTAGGAAACTTTAGTAGTTTCATTTTTCAGTTCTCTTAATCTTGGCAATATTCCTATGTTTTATTTTTTAGTTACAAATGATAAAGATTCAATCTATTTTGAAGTTAATTTTTTAATATCATCAGGTAATTCGACATCAACATTTAATTCGCTGAGAAGTTTATCAATCTTATTTGATATTTGATTGATATTTAGTATTGTGCTTAAATGAACAACGTCACTATCTCCAAAAATTAATGTTATAGATCCTGCTCTTAATAGGAGAAATTCTATTAGATCTGGTATTTTTTTTGAAATCCTTATCCCTTGAGTTGAATATCTCTCGGTTTTGACGAAAATACCACTTCTATGGTAAATTTCATTTTGTTCCAATCGCCAATAATCAAATCTTACCCCTATTAATACAGCGGCTAACACTACAGTCAAAATAAATGACATTACCATGTAAAATTCAGCTGTCATTCCGATATTAAACTCAAAGGTTTGAACTTCGCCCATAATCATGGCCAATGACGCAGGTAATACGAGAAAAACAACTAGCAGAATAATAACAACGATTATTAAAGCTATTATGAATAGCTTCATCGAAGAAAAATCAAATGAAATTGTCAGCAAATTAATAAAAAATACCAAAGTCCATATAAATCCCAATCCGGTTATAGAACTCCCAGGTAAAGCATAAAGTGCTTCGATTATCCATAAAATTATTGATGTAAAGAATAAAGGGAAAAGAAATATCGCTTTAGAATAATTTCTAAGATATATTACATGAAGTTCTCCTTCATTTTCATTTTTTTTTGTATTTTCATTCAAAGATATCCCCTTTTTGAACTTATAGAGATCTTTATTGTATAATTATTAAATTAAGTTTGAGGGGTATTTAAAAAAAATGCTTATTTTTAATTAATTCAAAAGGAAATCAAAATTTTTGTATTTTGTCTAGCACCTAAAGACTATTGAACCCGAAATAAATAAACTTAAGTATTATATCATTGAAATGAGGAAAAAGTTGATGATTTTGAGATAAAATGAGAATGTTTCGTATCTTAAATGAAAAGAAAAAAAAAATTAATTTGAGAATTTATTCATAAATTACTTATTTCCCTATTTTACCAGAAAGCCAGAGGATAAAAACGACAATTCCTGCTATTCCACCAATTATTCCAATCCATATTAAAATTTTAATATATGTAATGATGAAATAACTATATGGTAAGCTCGCAAATGGAACAAGCCAATTTCCCTCAGCAAATACAATAATTAAAAAGATGATGAAGGTGAAAAATGTAAATCCACCGCCTCCACCTCTTCTTTTAGCGTGTTTTTTCCTATGTGCTTTTCTCGCTTCTTTATTTTCGTCGTGTTTCATCTTTTCCTTAATAAAGGCTTTATTATCGGTAGATATTATCTTCCACCAGAAAATGCCCACTACGAGAGCAAAGTACCCAATTAATGGAAGTAGCACGAGTAAAAGCAACCATCCTATCGATTGAAGGATAAATAAGAGGGTCGTACCAACTGAAAAATCATTGAAAGTCCAAGTACCATATCCTCCTACATCGGAAGACTCTATGTATAATAATTCAACTGTTATTCCGCCAACAACGGCTCCAACTATTCCAATCAGTACGATTACTAAGATATACCAATACTTTTTAAGCAGTACCCTAATGAAATCGCGTACTTCATTCATAATTTCTTTTTCTATATCGCTCATATATGATTTCACTTGTTTGTTTGTATAAGGTTGATAATATAACATTATTAACAGATATTACATGAATATAAATATTTTCATAATAAATAAGATCAAGAGACCAATTTTCATAGATATTTTTGAGGAATGAAAAATAAGAATGCGCCGCCCGGGAATTGAACCCGGGTCACTGATTTGGCAAACCAGTATACTGACCAGACTACTTTTGCTAAGATGTTTAACAAAGTCTATACTAGCAGCGCGAGTTTTTAATGTTAATTATAATAAACTAAATAATTAAAATTTTTTGTTTAAGATTGGTATAAGAATTTTAAAAAAGATCTAAAATTGGGTGAATTCGGAAACAGTCTGCTGCAATTCGTGAGATTTAATAAAGGTCTCTAGTTCTTGGAGACTGGTTGCTGATCCTTCGCGAACGCCAGTTTTCATGGATTCAAAGGAGGACATTGCGGTTGCGAGTTTGGTCATTTTATCAAGTGGATAGTTGTTTAATTTTGATATTAATACACCACTTAGAAATGCATCTCCTGCTCCGGTTGTGTCCAAGACATCAACTTTGTATATCCCACTCCTTACAACTTTTTTCCCGTCTGTTAATAAAGAACCTTTTGCACCATCTGTAACTGAAACCAATCTAGGTCCCATATCCAATATTTTCTTGGCAGCAAAATATCGATCTGATTCTTTAGTAAACACTTCTGCTTCTTCAGCATTCATTGAAACGACGTTCGAATTTGTAATTAAAATTTTTGCCCAATTTGGATTATTTTTTATAATTGACATGCTAGGAGCAGCAAAAACCATCCCACCGTTATTTTTAGTAAGAGTTATCGCTTTTTCAATAGCTTGACATCCACTTTCAGAAGTTAATGACGTCCAAGCAAAAGCATTTATATCCTTAAAAAGTTCTTCTTTTATATCTTCTGGTTTAAGCAGGTTATTAGCACCTTTATATGCAAGAATGCTTCTATCTTTACCCCAATCCGTTTTTAAGATGACAGAAAAAGCCGTTGAGTCCTCATCAGTTTGTCTTAAATAAGACAAATCAACACCCCTTCTTTTGAGATCATCTATACATATCTGAGCAGAGAAGTCTTTTCCGACTACTCCTATATAAATCGCATTAAATCCCAACATCGCACAATTCGAAGCGATATTTGCACCTGAACCACCTGGGTAAAATCGAATATCTTCTACGTTCAATTTCCGACTATATTCAATAGCGGTGTATTTTTTGACGGTTTCTTTATCAAATAGCTCAAATCGCAGAATGTCTTTTACTTGTATAAGCGCATCGAGAGTATTACTTCCAATTGTAATAATTTTTTTTTTCATGCTCATGATTAAATTCCTTGGATAAAATTAATTAGAAATTATGATAAGAATGGCATTTTATCTTAAATAATTTTGCCAAGTAAATTATGTTATTAATTTTTTTTTTATTCTATTTTTTACTAATTTAATTCTTACGATAAAAAATTCGAATAAATAGAGTTTAAATATAAGAGAATATAGATAAAAATTAAGGGTAGTTAATCTCTGGATTTTAATTTATTTAATTCATCTTCTAATTCTTTGATTTTCCCGTCAGGTTCAACTGTTGGTAATGCTCCTCCCACCTCAACTTGTATTTCCGCATCAATCTCACCTAAAACTTCCTTTACCTGAGAATCAGTTACTGCTGTATCCACCATCATATCTCCAATTCCATCAGAGGTTATTTCTTCAGTTACACTGAAATCTTCCATATCTATGCCAATTTGAGTCATTAATTCTGTAAGTTGGGGGATTGATAGTTGGTTTTTCAACATTCCTAAGCTCTGAGCAATTCCAGCCATTACATCCGAAACATCTTTTACGGCATTAGCTTGTTCTAATTTAAAGACCATTCCTTCAAGGTTAGTTCTGAAATGATCGATTGCACGGGCTTGTTTCTTTATCTGTAAATAATTTCTTGCGTGGAATTCTGAGCCTTGCATATCGCCTTGTTTTCGTAGTTGTACTGCCTTGTCTCTTGCCAATTTTGAAGTCATTTCCATTTTTTTTGTTTGTCTCATTAATCGCTTGTTGAAAACTTTCAATTTGACTGTAGCGGATCGAATCGAATCTGGCTTCTTACCACCGCTTAACCATTTTGACATGTCCTTTAAAAATCCTATCGTAATCACTTAATTTTGCTATTTTTATATATAATTAGAAAATTCAAGGTTATATAATTTTTTGTAGTCCAATTCTTATAAATGATGTTTCAAGAGAAAATTTGAAATAATTCCACAGATTAAATTAGAATTAAAGATTGTTCTAGATCACGTATAAATACTAAGAATATCTTAATAGAAATAAATATCTTAAAATTAAAGGTTTTTAGTCGTGAGTAGTGTTGATTCTAAATTATATCAAGTAGCAGTGAGAGAAGCTCAAGCAGCAGTAGAATTGGATGAAAATGGACAATACCGTAAAGCTATAAATAAATATCAAAGAGCCGCGGATATTCTCATACAATTTATGAAATACAATAAAAATCCGGAAATGAGAAAAGTCTGTCAAGAAAAAGTCGAAAATTTTGTAGAACGTGTTAAAGTTCTTAAAGCACATTTAAGTGGTCCGCGCGGACGTAGTTCTCATCCATCACCAAAGTCAACTGATTCAGAAGGGGGTGATAAAGAGAGTGAAAAAGGTGGAAGTCAGTATTCCCCAGAGGAACAAGAATTAATTGATACTATTTCTGACACCATATTGACAGAATCACCAAATATACGCTGGATAGATATTGCAGGTTTAGCAGATTGCAAGCAATCATTAAGAGAGGCTATTGTTCTTCCTATTATAAAACCCAAATTATTTTCAGGAGCACGAAAACCTTGGTCAGGTATACTTTTGTTTGGACCTCCAGGATGCGGGAAAACTTTATTAGCTAAAGCTGCGGCTACAGAATGCAAAGCCACATTTTTTAGCGTATCTTCGGCTGATCTTCTAAGCAAGTGGTTGGGTGAAAGTGAGAAATTAATAAGCACTCTGTTTAACGTTGCAAGAATTAAAGCTCCAAGCTTGATTTTTATGGATGAAATTGATTCACTTGCAACAAAAAGAGGTGAAGGTCATGAAGGAGGGGGTGAACGACGGGTTAAAACACAATTACTAAGTGAAATTCAAGGAATAAAATCTTCTTCTGAAAAACCTCTTTTAGTACTCGGTGCTACGAATCGTCCTTGGGACATTGATGCTGCAATGTTAAGTAGATTTGAGAAAAAAGTATATGTTCCTCTTCCAGATATGCCTGCAAGAGCTGGAATCTTTAAGATTCATACCGAAGGTATCAACTCTGATTTGAGTGACGAGGATTATATTGAATTGGCTGTTCGTTCTGAAGGTTATTCTGGGAGGGATATTTCGAATGTATGCCGCGAAGTTATAATGATACCTGTGAGGGAATTAGATATGGGGGGTTTATTAGAAGATCCGAGTCAAGATGTGATTGTTAGGGATATAAATTTGAAGGATTTTATTAAAACCTTAAAGAAAGTCAAACCAATGACCACTGAAAAGGATTTGGATCATTATCAAAATTGGGCAAAAGAATTTGGAGAATATTAACCTTAATACCAGTTGAGGATGAATGGAAAGACAGAGAGAAAAATCAGAAGAAATCCCAAAGGAAGTAAAAGAAAAAACTGAAGGCGATTTAGAGGAATTAAGGAAAGAACTTGCGAGATTAAAAGAATTAAAGAAAATTCAAGAATTGCAGCGCATTCAAGAAGAGGAAGTTTCAACCGAAGAACAGCTTAATGAACCTACCGATGAGAACATTGAAACCCGACTTAATAAAATTGAAGATTTTCTCACCTCTAATCTAGGGAAAATAGATAATAGCGCTTATAAACAAAATGCTGAAGAAATTGAAAAAGAGTTACACCTCATAGAAACAGAAATAATTGGAGAAAAAGCAGTTGTAGCAAAAGAAGTATCAACGTATGAATTACTGCTTAATGATTACCCTTGGTTAGAAGAAACAAGATACATTTTCATGTATTCCATACCTAATAAGAAGACTAATACAAAAGATTATGAATCTTGGAAAAATGAGTGGCAAAAAGTACTTTTCGATTATGCTCGATATGCAATTTTACATATTTTATACTTAAGAAAGATGCACACCGTTAAGCCATTTGCAAATTTTGAAGATAGAGATACTGCATTGAGAGAAATTGCGCAAGGACTTGTTGATAAAAAACAAGCAGAATGGCTTTCAAAGAGTAAAGAAAAATTGAGAGTATATTGGAAATCACTCGATAATTGGGCAGAAGATATATATGATTGGGCAATGGAGATTTCACCATTGGAGCCTATTTTGATATTTGAAATAAGAGAATCTAACCAAGAATTTAGCAACCTTCCAAAAGAAGATATCTTGAAAATATTTAAGATGCTAGAAGAGGATAGAAGAGGAAAAATAATAGAATTAGAAGATGGACAAATATCCTTTAAGATAAAAGTTGAATAACCATTTAAACTGATGGAAAATACCATTGTTTTCCTTTTAATAATGAATCTCTAAATTTTGCTATTCCGCTACTTTCTAGTGATTCTAAAGTTTTTAAAGCACGATCTTGGGACCAATTTAAAGATACGCAAACGTCTTCTACCGAAACGTATCCTTTCTCTTTAGCCACACCCATAATTTTCACTTGATCACTTGTATATTGAATTGGGAAAAATCTTATCATAATTGTTCTAGAATCGGACTCAAACAATTCTTCTATCACGTGTTTTTTCTCGAGTATGCGTAAAGCTTTATGCAAATCTTTCAAATCAATGTTACCTTTAAGGATTCCTGTATTTACTAGATCAAATACTTCATTAATCGGAACCAACCCAACACCAATTTCTTCTTTCTGTAATAATACCCTTTGATATGCTAATAGTCCCAATTTTTCATGATCGATTTTCGTGATTTTTAATAATACATCGTGTTCAGTTATTTGCTCTGTAATAATTTTAGAAGAAGGTATGTTATACATTTTTTGTAATTCTCTCACTTCTTTTTTCAATTCAGGAGTTAAGGCTAAAATCACGCCGTGTTTTTGAGCTAAATCTTTAAGTCGTTCTTTGGTGAAATTTTCAGTTGAAGCTTTTGCTTGGATATCTTTAATTTTTAGTTCTGCTGCTTTCCTTTTCATTGCTTCTCTTAAATCAATCTCATCTTCAATTTTTCGGATTCCCAATTCAATAACACCACTTTACGGTTTTTCCCTTTTGGGTGCAATAATTTTTATTTTTCTTGAATCTTGTTAATTAATTGACACAATTAAAAAAATATTTTTTAAAAGCTTAATTAATCAGTAATAATAAAACTACTTATTTCTTTTTATTCTAATTAAGAATGAGAGATTTTAAAAATTTTAGACATCTGGATGAAACTGAAATTAAAATTGTTCTTACTGCTTTAAATCAAATTTCACACAATATTGCCTTATTTATAAAAGATAAGCATTTATCATCATATATATTAACTTATGAAAATCCAGAAGAACATCTCATATATTTAATTTCCAAAAAATTAAGAAAGGTAATCTCTAGCTTTCAAAATAATATAAATATTGCTTCAGCTGGTTTATACATGGGTTTTATTTTAAGAAATACTTTTTTTTTAAGTTTAGAAGGAGCAGAATTCTTTTTTAAACAAAATTTAATTCCTGATCAAAAAATCTTTAATGTTAGTAATAGAGCAGAGAAAGCAATTCTTTATGGAAATCCAATTGTAAAAAAGATGATTTTAAAAACTCCAATAGATTTGAGAAAAAATGCAATCCTTCTAGTCTTAAATGAGTCAAGGGAGCTAATAGCCCTTGCTCGTTCAGAAATTGATAATACTAATTTTAAATTGTTAGATCAAGGAGAATTAGCTGCAACTAACTTAACTGATAAAGGGTATTATCTCAGGAGAAAGCAATAAGTAATGATGAAACAAAAAAATTCAAGTTTTCAATTTCCTCGAAAGTGTCAATTTCGTCTTTAAGATCATAAAAGAGTGAAAAAAAGTTTGGTATTAAATCAATTGTAGATTCTTGCATTTATTTTGTTATATTTTCATATTCTTTTTCATCACTAAATAATTTTTTGAGATTATTATCAAATTTTCCTACTCGTTTTATGTATTTATTGGATAAAAGTAAAGGTTAATTTCTACCAGAGATAAAATGAGATGGAAAGTTTGAAAACTATTTCTCTAAGAAAGAGATTTTTTTCTTTTATTAAAATAAACATTGGATTTTACCCAATTCTCTTACTTTATTGAAAAAAGAATTAATTCATGATTATTAAGAAATTGAAATATAAAAATGAATAAGGACTAAATTTCTACAAAAATTATTATTTTTATATCATTTATTTCGTTGAATCAAACATACAAAAAAACCAATCGTATCGTCGGTATGTGGAAATAATCTTTTTGAATTAATCAGATCTGCCCTTAATTCTCTTCCAAATATATTATTATATCCATTTATTCCATAGTTGTTATGAATTTCAAGAATTGTGTAATCTGGATTATGCTCAAGAATATCATTTATTACAAATTCATTTTCTTCAGGAGCGATAGAACACGTACTATAAACTAATTGTCCACCTGGTTTCAAGCATTTTAAACCAGATTTTAAGAGATTTTTTTGAATACTTGCCATTTTTTTAATATCATTAATTGTTTTACTAGATTTTCTTTTAGGATCTTGTCTAATTAGACCTTCTCCAGTACATGGCGCATCTAATAATATTTTATCCGCTTTTAAGTTTAACTTCATTAAATTTCTAGCATCTATGTTAATAACAACCGAGTTTTCTATTCCCATTCTCCTTAAATTGACGATTAATTTTGGGATTCGTTTTTTATTTCTTTCTAAGAGAATTAATGTTCCTTTATTTTTCATTAATTGAGCAATATGAGTCGATTTACTTCCTGGGGCCGCACACATATCAATAACTATGTCGGACTCTTTAGGATCTAGTACGATTGCGGGAATCATTGATGCAAGGTTTTGTAAATAGTAATATCCTTGGAGGTATTCATGAGTGGCTCCTAAATTTGAAGTTGCTTTTAATACCTTAAATCCATAAGGTAATCCTTCTATGGATTTTAAAATAAATCCCTTCTGTAGTAATTTTTCTTTTAATTCTTCGCTTGTTATTTTTAATGTGTTAATTCGAATAGAAGGAATCAATGGTCTCTCATTTGCTTCCAATAATTGTTTAGTTTCATCTAAACCTAAGATTTGAAGATAACGCTCGATCATATAGGGAAGATATTTATATTTTTGAGATAATTCTAATAATATGCTCGTATCTTCGTTTATGACCGATCAACTCATTGAAATGATTAATATTTAATATAAATTGAGTAATTAATTATATTGTTAATGAAATAACTGGAAAAATTATTGAGGTCGAAAAATGTTTGAAGTAGAGATTAAAGTTCAAATTCAAGATCTTGAAGAATTAAGAGACATAATCCGATATAATGGGGGATCGTATAAAATTAGTCTTCTTCATGAAGACCTTTATTTTAACATGCCTAAAGAATTGAGGGATTTCAAGAATACGGATGAAGCAATTCGACTTAGAAAATCGGAAGAATTTGATAAGAATGATGATGATATTTTACTAACCTCTAATTGCTATTTGACGTATAAAGGAAAAAAAATTGACTCTACAACAAAAACTCGACAAGAAATTGAAGTAATGATCGATAATTTTGATAATATGAAAGATATCTTGAAAGTCCTCGGTTTCCAAGAAGTTTTAACTATTCAAAAAGAAAGAGAATTATATAATTTTCTTTACCAAGATGAAAAAATTGAAATATTGTTGGATCATATCCCACTTTTAAATCAGTACTTCATGGAATTAGAGATAGTTGTTTCATCACCTCAAGAGATTGATGACGCTCGAGGTATATTATTTAAACTTTTAGATCGCTTTAATATCAACAAGGATAATTCTATTACAAAATCGTACCTAGAATTAATATTAGAGAAACAAAGAAGTTGAATTAAAAAAAAAGATAAAATATTTAGAAAATAACTTGTATTTAGGAATAAGTGTCATAATTAATTAATTGCTCATTTAGCAGTTCATCAATCGATTCAATTTTTTTATCTAACTCTTCTTTGCAATTTTTTAGATTAAAATGTTTATATACGAGTTGAATTTGGTCCTTTTGTATTAAATTAATCTTGTTGCAAAACTCTTGAACGAGATCTAAAAATTCATAATAATCCAAGCCATACTTAACTTGAGTTGCCATATTTTTTTTCTCACTCCTTAATCTTTATAGCTGTTCCTTAATTAAACATTATAAGAGTCACTTAATAAAAGAATTGGAGACCAATCATCGAAGTGAATATTTTTACTTATAGAGAAAAATTCAAGTAAAATTTTTGAAAATAATCAAGAGGCACTTATGGATAAGAATTAAATTTATATTTTAATATCAAAATAATTATAATCCTTTTCAAATTTAGATAAAATATGGATTTTTCAAAATCAATAACAGACCTAATCAAAGAACGCACTTCATGGAGAACTTATTATCCTAAATTACTTGAAGATGATGTTAAGGAAAAGATAGAGGGAATTTTGAAACAAGGCGACCTCGTTAGCCCCTTTAGTTCTAAAACTGGAACCTGTCGATTTGAGTTAGTAAGTGTTCTTGAATTTGAACCAGATGAACAAAGGCAACTTGGGACTTATGGAATGATATCGGGAGCGCAAGAGTTCATTGTTGGTGCATCAGAAAGGTCTGAATATTACAAACTAAATTATGGCTATGTAATGGAATTAATTATTCTTAAGGCAACAGATTTAGGATTAGGTACTTGTTGGCTTGGTGGAACGTTTAATCGCACCATTTTTTCAAAAAAAATTAATTGCAAAGCAGAAGAGGTTATTCCAGCAATCACACCAATTGGATATCCTGCTAAAAGAAGATCCCGCGAAAAAATTATCCGCAAGGTGATTCAAGCCAAGAAAAGAAAACCCTGGGAGACCATTTTTTTCAATGCAAATTTTCAAAATTCTTTATCGAATGAAAAATTGAATGAATATTCTACAATTCTAGAAATGGTTCGGTTAGGACCTTCTGCCGGAAATAAACAGCCTTGGAGAATAGTAAAAAAAGAAAATGAGAATGTTTTTCATTTTTATGTTAAATATCCAGAAGGAAAATTAGCAGTAAATTATAGACCATTTGTGAGACTTGATATGGGAATAGCGACATGTCATTTTGATTTGACTGCTAAACAATTTGGAATAAAAGGAGGATGGCATTTTACGAATCCGGATATTCCACTACCCGAAAATTTAGATTATATTGTTACTTGGAAAAGTGAATAAATTTTTGACTCTTTATCTTTTTTCAAATCTGTTAATTAACCATCCATGATACGTGCGAGGTATTATCATCCTTTAAGAATCTACATGAATTGTGCTTGACTAACCCCGTTTATTAAAAATCTATTTTTACCCTTCATCATACTTTTTTTTTGTATTATTAAATATTAACAAAAAAAAAAGTGAATTTTTAGACAGAAATTTCTCTTTTCTTCAGACTCCACATACCAAATACTAAAAGTAAAGCAGCAATTAAAATCCAAAGTAATAATGAAACCACTGGTAAATAATAATTAGTTTTTTCTAAACCTCCAAGATTGATATTCTGATCTGGATCTATTGATGATTCCATACTATATACTCCTGTTATGATTGCAAACGTTGTTTGCCAACTTATAGAAGGTGGAACGGCATTCAATGTTTCAATGAATAAAATAAATACATTTCCTAAATGGTAACCAAGATCAAAATGGTATAATTGAAATGTCGCATAGAATGGACCAGTTAATGTTCTAATTAGTAGAAATGCGATATAAGAAAGTATTGCAATAAAAATTATTAGTATCGATGCTGATCTTGCTTTTTTGAATATTGAAGAAAATGCCATTGTGATACTAGTAAATAAAAACAATATAAATAAGCTATAGATATATAGAGCAGTCAAGAATGGTATTAAACTAAAAAAATGATCAATATTACCAGATTTTACAAATACTCCGAGCCATCCTATCACAAAAATAGAAAAAAAACTTAAAAGCATTCCGTAGAGATATACTGCTATATATTTACCAATAAATATTTTTATTCGGCTAATAGGTTTACTTACTAATAACAACATTGTTCCTGATTTAACTTCTTCAGCAATAAGAGGTGCTCCAGAAGTTCCAATAATTATGGTGAAAACCAAACCTAAGGTCCAAAAAAATGCAGGGAAGATTAATGCAAAACCGATTATCGTAGCAGCATGAGAAGGAGATATTAAACCAAAATCTATAGATGTTGGTAATAGAATAAAAATTAATGGAACTATTACTCCTAAAATCAAAATTATAATGGTTTTTTTAAAAGAAAAAACATCTTGAAAGGTCTTCTTTATTATTATTGCTGTTCTATTGAAAATATTCCTAGAAAGCCAACTCTTCACAGGTTGCAACACATTTGAGTTCAATTTCTTAGAACTAGATTTTATCTTTCTTTCTGTGTTTCCTTTATTGTTATTCATTAGTTGTTCCCCCTCTCTTTCATCATAATTTCCATAAAAATATCTTGTAATGATAATTCAGGTCGATGAAATTCATATAATTTAGCCTTATTCTCAAGTAGCATCTGAGGTAATAAATCTCGAAGCTTATCAGCATCTTCAGGAATAATATGAATTTTTCCATCTAAATCATCACACCACGCTTTTGAGATAAAATCCTTATCTTTCAATTGATCTACTAATGTCTCATTCATATTAGTATCTAAAAAATATAAATTACTTATAAAGCTCCTTTTAATATTACTGATAGAATCCGAAATTACAATCTTACCATTATCTATCATTGTTACATCTTCACACATTTGCTCAATTTCAGATAAAATATGACTTGAAACAAAGACGCTCACTCTTTTTGATAATTCTTTTATTTTTTGAACCACATCCGCTCTTCCCATTGGGTCTAAGTTAGCTGTAGGCTCATCAAGGATTAGCACTTTAGGATCGTGTATTAAAGATGCAGCAATACCGACTTTTTGCTTCATTCCTCCAGAATAGGTACCAATTTCTCTATTTCTAGCTTTAAAAAGATCAAAAAAATCTAGAAGTTGTTGAGCCTTTAATCTAGCTTCTTTTTTTTGAAGTCCTCCTAATTGTCCCATATATATTAAATATTTTTCTCCAGTCATATCTTCATAAAAAACAGGATCTTGTGGTAAAAAACCAATCAATTGTTTAGCTGCAACTGTACCTGCTTTTTTCTCTCTTATTTTAGCAGCCCCTTCAGTTATAGAAATAGCTCCAACCAACATATTAATCGTAGTAGTTTTTCCAGCTCCATTTGGACCTAAGAATCCATGAATTCCTGGTTTCATTCGTAGATCAATCTTTGATACAGCCGCTACCGCTTCTTTTTTTTTTCCATAGATTTTTGTTAATTCCTCACTCCAAATTTCAAGATTTGTTTTTGAATCTATCTTGATCATTTACTTTTTACCTCCTTCAACAATTTTATTGTTAATTAAAATCAACTCTTTTTGTTTCTTATTATATCTTCGATAATATATGGAAATCCCAATTAAAGCACCAAGAAGCACGAAGGTAAATATTAAATGAATTTGGTTAGATGGTACTAATACTTTGATTGTATTAATAGTTAAAATTAAGCCACTCTTATCATGCATAATAACGCTAATATCTTTCCAACCTGAACTAAGAGAAACTTGTACATTTTTAGCAGTAGTAGCCCCTTGACTAACCCCGTTGATTAATACTTCAAAATAATCATATTGTGAATCAGTCTCCCATGCAATATTGAAATTATTAGAAACCATAGATTCTCTATTTGTAGGATTTAAAATCTGGATGTTAAATTTAGAATTTATACAATATACTAATTCTCCGCTAGCGATTAATAATTCTCTATTTCCATCTTCATTTAAATCAGCAATTGGATATATTGAATTAATATCCATATTAAATCTATAAAGAATTTTCCGATCGAATATATCCAGGATTTCTGATGTTGGGATTGGTTTATAACTCTCATATCCCCATTGATCTGTTGTTTTTCTGTAATAATTATGCTCAATAAAAATCTCGTTAAATCCGTCTCCAGTAATATCTTCAATTTTTTCAATATTTAAAACAAATTCATAGTTATACCAAGTACCGTAAGCATGCAAGCAATTACCAGGTTCTAATGTCCACTTATAATTAGTTAATTCAAGTGGTTCATTTTCATTACTATTAAAAATATCATAGAAATTGATATAAGAATGTTTACACTCAGAGCTATCAGATTGTATTCCTATTATTGCTTCAGAAGTTCCGTCAAGATTAATATCTCCGATTGAAGTAAAAGGCATTTTAAGTTTATCTGATATATAAATATCGTCGTTTATATTAGTATCCTCGAAATATTGTTTAAAGAGAATATTAGGATTAGTATCACCAGAATTACCGCTAAATATTTTACATTCCATTCCATACATATAAGTATATTCAGAGTATTCATATATTCTATATATACCAACATGATCAAGGAAATCATCGCCATTGAAATCTTCATGGGAAATTAGTAATAAATAACCTGCACCTTCAGCACTAAAATCAATCTTTCCTACATTACTCTCCGAGCTATAGATAGCTGATTCCAAATTTTCTGTTGGGATTTTACATGCTGTTGACCGGCTATTAATATCAATAATTCGAATATCGGTTAAAGATGAAGAAAACCACCCGTGTTCGTTTTCCACATATCCATATTCTCCTACAATAATTCCGATTTTTCCATCTATCGTTATATTTGTTTTTCCAGGAAATTCATAAGGTGTAGAACTGTAATATTCTTCTGTTGGAAAGGTTGGATTGAGTTCCCAAGAATAATTGATTAATACTTTAGAGTCTGAATAACTTTCAAAATGAGATAGTTGAGAATCCCAATAAGGATCACTTATTAATTTATGAGAACAATTAAAGTTACTTCCGAATTGGAAAATTCCTGTTAATAACCAGTTATTTAGACTATTATTTAGAGGTAAAACCCGTACATTTTGATATGGAATAAATGTTTGATTAAGACTCCATTTAGTATAAGCCTCATTGTTTTTAAGATCAAAAAGGCGGATTCTTGTACTCCACGTATTAGGGGTATCATAGCTTTCAATACCAATTATAGCAATTAAATCCAAATATTGGTCATTTGTTCCGTTGATAACCTCAAAGTCTTGAATTTCTAAATTTAGGAGATTGCTAACATCAAATCGATCTTTGTCATATATATTAGAAGTATATTTCCATGTATAATATCTATCGTATTCATTGTCAAATAAACCCCAATAAAATGCTGCAAGACCAAAATCATTAATTGTCAAATTAAATGCATTATTACCGTTTGTTATATTTAAACGAATTTGAATATTTTTGTTTAAATCTATGAAATTCGATAGTGTAGTTTTATTCTCATAATCAAATTCAATAAAATTATCTGCGTCGTGAGTCCCACGTGTAATTACCCACATATGATCATCATTGAAAGAATTTTCAAGTGATGGATGTATATAATTACCTTTAAGATCAGGATAAGTGTGATTATTCCAAGTTGTAGTTTCTGAACTCCAGTTGCATAAAACCCATTTGTTATTTGTTACATCAAAAATTTCATAAGTAAAATTATACCAATTTGAAGATGAAGTATTTACCATTAGATTAGTTTGCATTTTAAGAGCAGATAATCGTTCAGTTTGGGAAAGTGGATACTCCATAGCCCCCAATAAATGATCATCAAGTAAGTTTACTGGAATTGTTAAATTCATGATCGCTTTCCATGAAGAATCTACATATTCAGCTTTAATAGTATAATTTCCTTCATCATCCAATAAATCAGTTAAATTATCGGAAGAAGTACCCCTTATAGGTTGAATACTACTTGCTTGCGCTAACGATAAGGGATTCCAATGATTTGTCCACTGAATATCAAAATTATTAACCCAAGTATCATCTATTTCATTATTAATTCTATTATATATGTGGTTTCCAGAGGATTGTGTTTCAATTGGATCTAAATAAGTCCCATTGTATTCATAATGACGATAAAATTTGTATGGAAAATCTATCATTGGAGTATTCCAAATAATATTTCCATCAGAACCATTAATAGCTAAAACTTTAGTATAATTAGTTAAGAGAGACCTATATATCATTTCTGCTTCATTTGAATCAATTGTTTCATTCCCTATTAGATTTGTTATAATTTCCGAAATATTGGAAGGTATTATTGAAGGAATAATCCATGCCCCATAATCATCAATATCATCATCAGTAATATCCCCCACATTTTTTAAGTCCCTTAGTCCTTTATAATATTCTGGTAAAGGAATATTTAAGGACCATATTATATTTCCCGTTTTTGCATCAATTGTATATAATTCAATTATGATAGTTGGTGTTTCTGTAGTTTGAGACGAGGATTCAGAAATAATCCAATCTGGTTCAAAAACACTTATTTGCTTTATTAAGAAATCGTTAAATCCATCATCATTTAAATCATTGATCTCAGTTATCTCTATTTCAGATACCTCTTGAGTTCTCACCCAAAGAATATCATTATTTTTACAATCAATACATAAATAGCGACCGTTTGCAGTAATAGCAAATAAATCATCCACACCATCACTATTAAGATCACCGACATTTAAGAAATAATGTCCTTTCTCACTTCCACTATAAGACGATACAGACTCATATTGACCAGGATCTGTATAAACAACCTCTGGATTTTGTGATAATTCATCATCAATGTGATATCGATTAATTAATGCTGTTGTATAACCGTTATATGAATAATCATATATATAAATATCAGAATCCACTTTAATTATTTCGGGATAAGAACTGAGAAAAAAGCTATTATAAGTCCAGTTTAGACTACGGGTGATGTTTATCTTATTTATTTCGGATAAGGGATTTATATTGAATATTTTACCTTGAATTATTTTATATTCTGTTGAACTATAATCTGGAGAATAATCGAGATCACATGCGATTGAAATATATTCCTTAATCCCATCATTATCAATATCAGGAATTTCGTAAATTTTTATTCCTGATTTCATAAATATTCTTTTTATTGATGAATATGGAGATGTTTGGAAACTAATATAATTTGATTGTGAAGGACTACTTATAGTATAACAAACATCCTCATCAAGAAGAATACCATGCTTTCCAGAAATTAATCGTAAATATCCATCATCAGAAGCTATTATAATATCATTAATCTCATCATTATTAACATCTCCAACAACTCTTATATCATCGATAGAATTGGGTATAGTTTGAAGAGTAAGACCAGTCATACCATATACTAGCATTTCTGTCCCTTTTACTGTAAAAGTCCAAAGTTTGCTTCCATCTTGAGAATCAAATGCAATTAATTTACCTTCTTCTGAACCGGCAATAATTGTTTCAAATCCATTACCATTTATATCTTCTAATACTTCTATTTTCCAAACATCATTGGTAAAGTCTTGATCATTCATCCATACTTTATTTCCAGACTTTCCATTTACAACGATTAATCTATACCACGAAGAGATTAAGATTTCTGGTATGAAATCAGAAGTAATATCATTAATTAATTTAATATCCCATGAATATGGAATAAAATTTTGTGTTTGATACGTCTCAGGACTAATACCTTCGATTGTGGGCTTAAACTTCCATAGTTCTGACCCATTATTAGAAGAAATTGCAATTAAATTTGGATGCTCTTGAAAATAAGTAATAAATACAATATCATCTTGATTATCACCTGAAATATCTTTAATAATTTCAAAATCAATTACAGGCCCAAAAGTTCTATAACTCATATTAATAAAACCATCTAATGTAATTGTAGCAATCCCTCCATCAGTTCCAACAACAATCAATGGATTTCCTCCTTCTGTAAGATTGACTAATCTAGGTTGCATTGTTGCTCCAGAACCAGGAAATCCTTTACCTAATTTCCATATAAGTGAATCTTCTCCAGAATCCACAGCTTGAGTCTTAGGTTCGTTTGAAAAATCATTAATAAATAAGTTATAGAGGATCGAATTGGATATAGGCAAACTTAAGATAATAATTAAAACTGTAATGGAATATGTTTTATATCGATGTTTTAGACCAATTTCTCTTTTCATTTTTATTTTCACATCACATTAGATTTCATTATTAACATTTATGTTAAAAATGTTAATTGAACTTATTTATCATTTATTTTCGAGTATATATAATTATTTCCATCTTTGTATAATGTTTTTTTGAATATAGAGTATTAAAGTAAATAATTTCAACCGATAAGAAAGAATTATATTTAATTATTGATTTAAAAACTCGAGTTTTCTTTTTAAAATTTATACAGCTGTAATTCTTAGATCCTTAGCTAATAGGGAACAAAAGGAACCTTTTGATAGATATTAAATGTTAAAAGATGATAAATTAATAAGAAAAGTTAAGTAAACAGGTTAGCGAAGTATTTGTAAAATTTGTGAATTAAAAAATTATTTTTTAAGACCGACTAGTTTTAATGCGTCATTTGGACACCTATGATATCACTATCACCCTTTATCCTTTTTCAAATCTGTAAATTCACCATCCATGATGCGTGCGAGGTATCGTCGTCCTTTTAGAATCCACATGATTTGGTGCCCTTGTCTTGCTTTTTTTCCCCATTCTGACTTCTTATTATGATTCTGTTGGATGAATCTATATCCAGAGTAATCAATAAATTTGATCCCACTCGAGAATTTATGGACAGGATATTCATTTTCGTCAATCATTACATTTTTCTTCTTATTGAAAATCGCTTCATATATTTTCAGACTGTGAGACTTTATATCTTCCAATTTAAATCCACTCTATTAATTTCAAATGTATTTGTAATAGATAAAATATGGAACTCATAATTTTTAAATATGTTATTCTGAGATCATCTGGAGGAATTCATTTTCTGTAATA
>Ga0315535_1000276_pt1 | contig 35938 bp, 39 predicted proteins | sample SalMarSW160220MG_2_FD_203092 | JGI IMG/M metagenome (GOLD analysis project Ga0315535, IMG submission 203092) | Salt marsh sediment microbial communities from the Plum Island Ecosystem LTER, Massachusetts, United States - Salt Marsh Sediment SW1602-20 ... | reverse complement strand
CGGAGGGTAATCCGCTAAGACCAGTGATAAATTCAACCGGGGCTTTGAATGACAGATCCTTATTATTGTAGGCAACTAGAAATCTTCCCGGGTTTTTACCTGTAATGTAATGCATTCCTATGTCTGTATAACCGTCTCCGTTAAAATCACCGGTGAAGGAATATCCCCGGACAGATCTTACGATTTGCTCTTCTCGGAAGTTACATTTAATTCCTTTTTCAAATTCCTCATTTCCATTATTCATATATATAATCCAGTTGCCTTTATTCATCCCTGCTGAGAATCGTATTAACATATCATCAAACCCGTCATTGTTAAAATCTCCGCTCTTTATCTCATCAAACCTGGAAAGATACCTCAGGGTATCATTAATATTGAACCTGACTGGCTTACGGAATCCATCCTTACCGTTATTTAATGCAATATAAAATTTCCCGCTTTCTTTTCCCCGGTAAAAATATGCGCCTAAATCAATGCGGCCATCATTATTAAAATCACCTGTGAAAAATTTCCTTCCGGAGAAATAAACCCGGATAAGTATTGAACCTCTTGTTGATCTGAAGGAAACATCTGGCAATGTGTCGATGGCGTTTAAGCTGTTAAACTCCTGTTTGAAGCTGTTATATTTTGTCTTTGGGACCTTTACCACCATACCATCGGTCATTCCGGCAGGATTGATATAGACTTTTTTAACTTTGCACTCCAGCTTTTCAGCCAAGCTGAAGATAGTTGAGACCCCTGGATCTTTTTCAGTAGCTTTCTTTGCTTCCTCAGCCTGCCCTTTACCACTACTGATCACCTGATTGTCAAAATTTACAGTGATCTCTTTTGGTTTAATCACAGGAGGTATTATGAGTACAAGTGCTAATATTGAAGCAGCAATAATCACCCATGCCAGGTTTAAAGGTATGACCTTTACATTTCGTTCTTCCTGCTTTTTGGCGTTATCATCAGATATCGATTTCCATACATTATCCCTTATTGACTCCGGAGCTTTTCTTTGTTCGAAGGATGAAAGGAATTTTTTATAATTCTTAAGTAATTCCAATTCCCTTTTACATCCGGCACACGTTTCAAGATGAGACTCAAGATTGTGTTTTTCAGAACCACCCAGTGTTCCTTCGATATACTCCGATAATAGTATTTTGTATTTTTTACAACTCATTTTTGTATGATTTAAGATAAGTTGCTATCCTGTGTCTTCCTCTTGCCAGAGATGACCGGACAGTTCCCGGTTTCCTTCCTGTTATTTCCGATATTTCTTCATAAGATCTTCCTTCTATATCCCGAAGAATTAGTATTCTTCTGAATGCCGGATTCAATCTCTTCAGAGCTGACAGGAATTGTTCCTGCATTTCTTTTCTTGTCAATTCCAAATAAGGGTCAGGATAATTACTTACCGGATCATCCAGGCTTCCACCGTGTGTATCCCATCCTTCACTATCCGATCTGACCATTCTTTTCCTGTAGCTTACTTTCCTCACCATATCCTTACATGTATTATTTATTATTCTGTATAACCACGTATTGAATTTTGAATCTGATCTGAACTTCCCGATGCTCCTGTAAACCCTGATGAAAACTTCCTGCGTACAATCCCTGGCATCATCGTCATCACCGGTGAAGGCAAGACAATAGTTATAAACCTTGTCTATATACCTGTCATATAAGGTAGAGAATGCATTCTTGTCGCCGGACTCCCGGATTCTTTTAACAAGCTTGATATCAGGATCTATGATCGGGGTCATCTGGGAGAAGTTTTAATATTAAATTTGATAAACATAAAGTTAAATAATTCTATTCACCTGTACTGAGCATCCCACTATTATCGACCCAAACAACCATATCGGGTTCAGGAGAATTTTTATTCCTGATAATGACCAGGAATGGTTTGTCAAATATATACAACCTGTTGCAGGGGCCCTTTTTCAGAACGATCTCTCCCGTAGCTATGGCTTCAGCACCTGATTCATCCAGGCTTAAGCTGATATCCTGTACCATGTGAGCGAAGAAATAATCCTTGAAGCTTTCATTTTTAAGATACAGTCCATGGAATTCATCATATGAATGATTAACATCAAATTTTATCTTTGGAATGATCATTTCATCTGTTTCAGACAGTTTTAATTCCTCCCCGGATGTTATCCGGTCTTCAATATCCCTGATCATTCCCGACAGGTTTGCACTAAATGGTATCTTGGCCAGTATGATTTCTTTTGAGCTATCCCGCGGTAAGATGCTGACAATAAAATCATCGCTGTGCATGTAATCATGAATTCTTACCTGTTCTCTTATGGCTGCCTTTTCAGGTTCTGAGCCCTTTGATACTCCAAAACATTCAACAGACTGACGGCCATCATTGCCCTGGAAATCCCACCTTATAGTTTCGAAAGTATTTCTGAACCCGATTGTTTTATACATACAGGAGTAACAAACAATACCTTCATCATCATTGTATTTATCAAGACCGGTATCATTTATCCCGAACATATTGTTCATTTTTCTGTTAATTTTCTCCAGTATACCTTTCTCAATAAATCCGGCCATTGCTAACCATTCCCCTTTTTCAGGCACATTGAAAGTATAACGGTTAAGTGAAGCTGTTAAAGGAAGTGATTTTGTCAGGACAATATCCTCCCCGACAATTTCATCCTTCAATATAGTCCACGCTGCTCTTATAGTCGGGGTATATACAATATTTGTATTTGAAGGCAGCTTTTCATTAAGGCAGGCGATTACATGAATGTCCTGATTATTTTTTCCGGGTTGTCCGTTCAGGGAGAATACCGTGGCATAAACAACTGATATGAATGTTATCATTTTCATGGCTTTATGTATTGGTTTCCGGTTTTATGACTCGATTTATATCAAAAAGTTCCCGGGTGAAGGGGGAAAATGTTACCCTAAGAGAAGAGTGAGTTCGTCCGCGCCCGAAGTGAAGTGGACAGAAAATGTGAGTATGAGAGTGCGTTTTTAGAAAAAAGAGGGAACCTGCGACAAAAAACCGGATAATTTATTATTGTTGAATTTGTTCATTATAGGGATATCCCGTGCAAAAAGAATTTTAAAATCGAAATTTGTAAATAATAGTAAGAATCTTGATATGCAGTTGAAAGAGATCAGCTACAAGTTATAAATAATAAGACCTGTAGTAAAGGCCAATGTGTGAATGATGTAAACTATTCCAAAAGTTGTGTAATACTTTCTGACATAAAGTGTGCCAACTTTGCTTTGTAATATTTATAAAGAAATCAGACAATTATTATCATGCCACTTTTAACTATCGTTCTTGTACTTATTGTTACCGGAGTCCTTCTCTGGGTGGTTAATAACTACATTCCTATGCAGCGGACCATAAAAAACATTCTCAATGCGGTAATTGTGATTGTTGTTGTAATCTGGCTGCTTAATGTTTTTGGTGTTCTTGGCAGTTTACAGCGCGTGCATATCTGATTCGTGGGTTCTTTTATAGCGATAAATAGCCTGATTTGTGTATAGTCCGGTGAAGAAGAGGAATACAGTTTGGTATCACTAATCTGATATTCGGAACTGGTTAAATTTTTTAAAAATTATATCATGATATTACTTACACTTATTATAATAACAATATTTACAATACTCTTCCGACTCATTAAGGGGAAACCCTTATTATTAAAAAAGAAATAATATATAAAACTGAAATTGGAATAAACCCGGATGATTTGAGAGAACATTTATTAAGGGGTTGTTTATAAAAATAAAATTCTGAAAGAATGAAAATTTTAATTATTGGATTTCTTGTATTTTCCCCTGGTCAGCTGTATCATACATTTATTTGTTTTCAGTATAAAAGGATTGAGCGGTAAGACATGAATTGTGCAAATTTCTGACAGTAATCTTAAAGATTCAACAGCGGTTGACCATTTGGGCAAGTCCCTCGCCCAGGACGTTTCATTAGTCCCCGGGAATATGATAATTTATTTTGCCTTTGATAAATCAGAATTTAATCTGATGTTCTGATGTGTTGACAGACAAATACTTCAGTGAGTCAAATTCTTATCTGAAAAAAACCTGCAGGCCAGACTCTGTGTAACAGGCCACACTGATTCTGTAGGATCTGATAATTATAAACAGGATCTTGGTTTCAGGCAGGCGAATTAGACTTTATTTTGAAGGATACAGTAATTATAAGCTGTTTTTTAATGAGGAATATTGCCTAAACAAACTCTCCTCAATAACTTGATAAAACTCATAAAATCTAAAAATCAAAGATTATGGTTTATAGTAGAGTTGTGAAAAAAGCGTTAATGTAGTTTCATTTACCTTCCCCCTGTTGATCATTAATTTAAGAATCTGGGCATAGTCTGTGGCGGTGGTTCTGAGCTGACCATCCGAGAAGGAGGGAAAACCATAGTGATTCAATACACGGGGTCCTATCTCCGGAAGGACCTCATGGGGGTGGGCGATATTCTTATGCGGGATCTCTTTTAAAAACCAGTAGGAATTATTCATCTGCAGGGGCTGGAAGATCTCCTTATGCATGTACTCACTGAATGACATGCCTGAAATCTGTTCCAGGAGAACACCCAGCAGGGCATAACCCATATTGCAGTATTTATAACTTCTTCCGGGCTTTTCAACGGCAAAGTTTTCGGTCGAAGAGTAGAATTCCCCACCCTCAGTAAAGTAATCCCTGATAAATTGCTGAAGTTCAAGCGGCGAGTCCCCTCCTTCGGGCAGGGTATAGAGTGAGTCATAAACTACCCAGTTGTCCCTTAGTGAGGAGGTGTGAGCAAGCAGCATTCGAAACGTGATCTTCTCCTGAGGGTAATTGGGATTGGATATTCGGAATGGCAAATAGTTATTGATATCATCATCCAGGTCCAGCTTCCCCTGGTCATAGAGCTTCATGATCCCAAGCGAAGTCACCGGTTTGGTACAGGAGGCCATCATAAACAGGGTGCTGTCATTAATGGAATCTGTGGTGTTGTATTCCTTCACTCCAAAGCTGCCATGCCAGACAAGCTCACCATTACCTATGCTGGCCACCTGCATGCCAACGATTTTGGCTTTCTCATAATGTTTGGAGAAATACTTCACAATTTTCTGATGATCAGTTTGAGCATTGACCTCAAATACACATAACAACATGAATATTATTAGTACAATAGGAGCTGGTGTTTTTTTCATCTGGGGCATTGTTAATTCTAAGTTGATTTAAGTTACACCCTAAAGACGCAATATCTCCGATAAGGTTGGAATTTCCTGAAAAAACACCCAGAACAGTAGGTGGAAAATCCGGTCACTCAGAGCACTTTGTTCCGGATCAAATGAGCAATTGGTTCCGAAAATGATTGAGCACCATAAACCGGAATGTAAGCAGCAGGTTACACTGAAGCTGCAGCATTGAAGGCAGGTTATAATGTTATGACAGGTACCTATAATTATAAAGTTGAAGCTACCTCACAAATTAATGGTGACCCTTTTGGGTTTCTTAAGTTTGTTGTTAATGCTGATAATCAGGAAATCATAGGAGTTCATGTTTTTATAAACGGCGCTGCTTCGCTGAGCGGCGTGGCTTCATTGATAGTATCCAATAAACTGACATTGTCGGATGTGGCAAATACTATTCATCCACATCCTACCCTGACAGAAGCTTTTGGAGCATTAGCACTGAAAATGCTGAGTGAATTACGGATAAAAAATACTGTCTTAAACCGGGTGCATATACAGTAACGAATAATAGCGCTTTTCGAAAGGATACTCCAGGACTCAAATAAAGTCAGGAAGGTTCTGTTTCGCTCATGCTAAACAAAGAAGACTGATCACTAAAAAGATGAATATAGATTTTAATTCTTGTGTATAGCATTCAACTTAAACTTATAAAATGCATCAAGGTTTAAAACAATTCGGATTCTTTCTTTGATTGATGAGCTTATTGATCCAATATTTGGGGAGACCAGTAAGGGAATATGAAACTCGATAAAGTTCCAGATGCCTGCTTTCAGTCCAACCTCATAGAAAAATGGCGAATTATGACCGGTACCTGAACCATGGTCGTTCAATAAAAAATTTATAAAGGGTTTTACAGGCATCTTACCGGCTTTTCCCGGCAGATTACCGGACAACGATACAGAGATAAGCCAGTGGCTGTAGCCAAGACTATCATTAACAGCTGATACTAACCCACCTTCAGATAAAGTCATTTGCCTCGACCAGAATGTTTTCGGGAAAATGCTGAAACGATCAGGATAAGTGCCCTGGTAAAGATATAATTCACGACCGCTTCTGCCGCTTGCCGAAAAAGAATATAAGGGAGCGGCAGAAGGATATTTCAGCATTGTCCCTGCAAACATCCTTATATCTAACCCCTGGTCTTTTCCATAATAGCTGAATTTATAATTTATTTCTAATGATAGTTTTTGGAAAGATTTACCTGTTTCATATGAAGCAGACAGCTTGAAAGGATTAACCAATCCTGCATCCTCAAGGATATATCCCATCTTCAGATAAGAACTCATATCTGCTTTTTCCGCAAGGTTTATCTTAAACAGGTCCGATGCTACCGTATACATACCATATACTTTTTGCAATACTGGATTATAAGCCTTCTTATTTCTGAAAAAGAGGTCCAGCCCTGCCTGCATTTTATGATAATTTTGGTTGCCGGGAGCTCCGAATTGTGTTGCTTCCAGTTTGAGGGTAGCCATCCTGACTAAATTATCATATGGTATAATATTGAACGAAATTCGTCCATATCCGGCAAGATCCGGATCTCTGAATGTATAGAAAGGCATAACAAAGTATTCCACAGGCTTGGATAAGTCCAATTCGTTGTGAAGGATCAAACCTGCCATAATACCATTCTCTCTGGTCCAGTTAACTGTTGGAATATATATTATTGTTCGTTTGTCAGGGTCGTCAATAGTATATAAGAGTTGGAATCTTACAGGATCAGCTTTTGGGAAAATGCCTGATTCCCTGATATTATTATTAAGTCTGTATAATTCAGGCATTAAATGCAAAGGATCGATTTTTATTTCAGAATAATCTCCTGGCGGAATAGCAATCCATTTACTTCTTTTAAAACCATCTGACCATTGCTCAAAACAGATTGAATCGCCTTGCATTCCTGCGATGACTAAAGGGGATAACATCTCTCCCCTGTTTTTTACATGCAGTTGCTTATTTCTGAAGCGAATCACTTTGTAATCGAGCCGTTTGGTCGTAGTGAGAAAATCACTGAAAAACCATGTCAGATTTTTGTCAGTCATGGATTCAAATACAGTACGGAGATCATCAGGTTGAGGATGTTTTGATCTCCAGGTGTCATAATAATTATGCATTGTTGAATCAAAAACAGAATCACCCAACCAGGCTCTCAGGTAATTGAAACCGATGGCTGCTTTATCATAGATAATAAGGCTGTAATTCAGTGTGCTGTAATCTGTTGCAGGCAGGTTAATTGGCTGTTCAAGGTTCATACGTGCCTGACTGAGCCATTCGAGCTCCTGTATCCTCTCTGCAGGCATTTTGTCAATATGAAAGAAATCAGGCATTTTCTTTTTATTATAATAAGCTTTCCATAGTTCCCGGCCGGGATACATTTCGTGCATATATCTTAATTCGTATGCGCTTGTGATGCTTTCGTCCATAAACGGGTAGCGTCGTTCATCTGATCCAAGAGCGCTGTAAAACCAGTTATGGCATATTTCATGCGCAATAACTTCATCGAGCGAGTAAGCATCATCTGCAATACCTATAACTGTCAGTCCGGGGTATTCCATCCCCGATCCTGCAGTCAGGGCGCTTTGCACTGCAGTAAACGTGGAATATGGGTAATCGCCAATTCTGTTTGAAAAGTACAAAATGGATCTATTCACATATTTCAAAGCATCTTTCCAGAGATACGCCTGCTGATTGGTGAACATCACCCAGGTAATCACTTCCCGGCCAGATTCAGGAAGGTTCACACTGCTTTTTAGCACATGGAATCGCTTATCTGCAAACCATGCGAAATCGTGTATTTCTTTTCCTGTATACCTTAAAGTTTTCATCAACCCGGATGAAGGTGGAAATTCTGTTCCTCTGTAGTCAATGGTTCCTTTCCAGGCAGTGTCGGCGGCAAGCTTATCAAGTCTTTCGGCTTCTTCATCATTTTGCAGGGTTCCTGTCGCGCCTACAGTATAATTTTCAGGTAAAGTTATACTCACATCAAAACTCCCGAATTCAGAATAAAACTCGCCCTGATCGAGATAAGGCATCTGATGCCAGCCGGACTTGTCGTAAACCGCTGGTTTTGGATACCACTGGGATATCTGGTATGATTCCCCTATATGCCCTAAGCGGGAAATCGCCCCTGAGGGGATCTTAACATGGAACGGAGTGGTGACTATTATTGTATCTCCCGGACAGAGTGCTTCATTAAGATAAATCCGGCAGATATCTTTTGATTCCGGCAGCAAATTCCATTTAACGGGATTCCCGTCAACCTTAAAGTTCAACGAATCAATGTATCCTCTCAATTCCGGATCATTGAACAATTTTGTCTTCCCTGACTGACTGAACAGTTGTTTTGCTAACGCCGTTTGATTATTAGAATAACCATTAGGCCAAAGATGAAAAAATAAAAAACTAATTGTGTCAGGTGAATTATTTATATACTCAACTGTTTCAAAGGCATTTAATTCATGAAGCCTGTCATTGAGAATTACATTAATTTCATAGTTAACTTCCTGCTGGAAATATTCCTGCGATAAGACACTTGAAATGGGTATAATAATAAAGAAAAGGATTATTAAGAAGCTCTTTATAAACTTAAAATTCGTTAAAGAATGGGTTTCAATCTTTACAGCCCCGAATGACATTGCTTTCTTCACGCATTAACATGTTTTTGATAGCTGTTGCTTCTCTTCTTCTTTTCGGGAGGAGGTGTGGTTATTTGCTGTTTACTTTTTCTTCTATTTTCTGATTTATTGACATTTTTTTTATCTTGTTGTTTATTTTTCTGTGCTTGTTTCTGTCGTTCGGTTTTTCCCTGCTTTTGCTGTTTTTGTAGTTCTTGTTTCTGTTCTATTCTTTGCTGTTGTCCATTTGATTTCTGGATCTGTTGTTGTTGTGTATGTTGTTCCACTCTTCTGTTATTTTGAACAGGCTTTATTTTATTTGGTTGATAAGCCGGATTTCTTTCCTCTGCCGGTCTGACATTCCGCATATTTATTGTTCCTGATGGCACCGGCTTGTGACTCTGGTTATTGATCCGTTCTACCCGCGGTCTGTAAATGTTAAGTCTGTTATTATTAAGCTTCTCTCCAGGTCTGTCATAATCCTGAACGGTCACATTCCTGATACTTCTACCAGTAACTCTCTGAACATCATCTCTTTGAGGACCTGCATAGTATGTTGCATTACGATTTCGATCATTATATATGTTATTAATTACTCTGGAGTTTCTGATTATAATATAATTATTACTTCTACTTGAATAATACCTGTAAATATCACGTCTGCCGAAATCCCTTTCATGTACAAAATTCCAGCGGTTTATGTCGTTGTATCCACCGCCCAAAGTAATGTTGACACTTACTCCCGGTCGCATCGGTGACCAACCATAATAACCATCGGCTCTCCTCCATGTTACCCATGAAGGTCCCCATTCATAATCAGGAACCCAAAACCAGCCATAATTAGTATCGTAATCCCAGCGGCCATAATGAAAAGGAGCCCAACCCCATTGGTAACCCGACACCCACGTCCAACCATAATCCGTCATTACCCAATATCCATTTGTTGAATACGGCGAAAAATCCCTCCCGACATTCGGAAACCATACGTAACCGTAATCAGGATTATCGGCCCATTGACCATAAGGACTTAGTTGATCATAAAAAACCTGCAAGCTCACATATTCCTGTTGTGCAGCAAGAGGTCTCTGGACTATACAGGAATAAAGGAGCGATATAATTAATAAAGCGAAGATTTTTCTTAAAGTTTTCATCATATTATATTTTAATGGGTTTATGGAACCTTTATTTAGTGGATTATTCTGGTATGGTTAAGACTTTTCCTGATACATTGAGGATTCATCGTAAGAGTTCGATTTTTCTGGAATTTGAAATATCATTTCAAACAGTATATCAATTAGTTATATTTAATAACTGAATATCTGTACTATCAGTTTTTTGTTATGTTAAGGATTCAAGTGTTAGAAGGAAAACCGTTTCCTCCATCGATTCAAGAGAATAATTTGTTTTTTCATTCAGGATGAGTAATTCACCTTTTTTAATAGTTAATGATCCATTTCTGATATGCAGATTTAGTCTGCCTTCGATGACCCGAAAGGATATTGATCTGTTTGACTGGTAAGATTCGATTTTTATTTTGGGATTCAAAACCAGGAGCAAAATTGTCTTTTCCTGAGTTTTATAAAGTATCATTGAATTAGGTTCTCTTTTCCCCAGGTTCCTGTCATTTTTCATAAGTTGAATTAATCCCGGTAAATCAAATGCAGGTAATAAATCATTGGCCGGTTCGTGATCATTATTCAGGAATAACAAAGCATCAGAAAATTCTCTTTCTTGGTACATTAATATAGTTTTTAAAATGTTAATTATTGACTAAAATTATTTGGATGATCCCGGTACCTAAATAATTTGATATATCACTGCTTAACCAAACAGGCTTTCATATAAAAAACAGGAGGAGAATTGTGTTTTCATCAAGACTCCTCCTTGTTTAACCCTACCTAAACCCTATCTCCAACCTTAAACTAACCTTAAGCCTGATCAATGAAGTCATACTTCATTTGATCTGAGAATCAAATATATTTCAGTTAATCGATTATGTAAGGAAAGGAAAGTAAATCCTGCTATCACACTAAAAGAATTACCAGAATAATAATAAGTACAAGTGTGCCCGCGCCAATATAAACAACGCCACCACTTCTCCTTACGTTTTCCTTAATCCCTTTCAGTTCTTTTTTCAATTCACGCTTTTCTTTAACCGTCATATTTGTTTTGTCCATATCACGGATTTCTTCAACTCGCCTGGTCAGCCGAGACATCTCTTCATCAGATAATTTATTTTCCTTTTTATCAGGAACAACAAGATTATCCTTTTTAGAATCAGGTCCCGAATTAGCTGCAAATACCGTTGATGCACCCAAAGAGAAAATAAAAAGGAATGCAAATAGAATAATTTTTTTCATCTTCTGATATTTTTAAATTAGTTTTTGTATTATGGATCAAAGTTAAATGGTTCAATAGGTTGGCTTGTTACACAATTACTTAATTAAATTATATAATTCACACATTCCAAATCGGGCTTATTCTATTAGCGTTATATTAAACGACGGATTATGCCGGCACTGGATAGATTTAAGCCTGAAACAGGATGATACCTATATATTACATTTGAATAGCCAATTTTTTAACAGCTTATCCCATCTCTCCGGCCGGTATAAAAAAGTTACAGGGCTGATTCCCTCTCATTTCAGGAAGACAAAGCAAAAATGCTGCACTCCACTGTAAAATCTGTGAATGATGTAATTATTTTACAAAGTTATGTAATTCTTTAGAGGATGAATTTTAAACCTTTGTGATATCTAAAATTGGATTTAATTAATATTATTTATTATGAAAGCAAAAAGGGTGATTATTCATTTAAAGAACATCTTTATGTCTTTTGCAGTAGTTATGCTAATATCTTCATATAGTAACTGCAATGCACAGATAAAATTTTTAAACTCTTCTGTTGTACCCGCTGCCAGGGGTTCTGTAAAGGTAAGAACAGATAAGTATAACAATTATGTTATAAAAGTAGACCTGGAAAACCTTTCTGAGGCCGGCAGACTTGACCCACCAAAGAACACATATGTAGTATGGATGGTGACCGAAAATAATGTTACAAAAAACATTGGCCAGATAAAGACAACAAAAAAGTTTTTATCTAAAAAATTAAGTGCATCTCTGGAAACTAAATCCTCGTTCAGGCCGGTCAAAATTTTCATTACAGCCGAGTATGATCCAAATCTTCAATTTCCGGATTCTGTGATTGTGCTGACAACGGAAAATTTTGTTCAGGAGTAGCATTAATTTCTTATTGAAGTCAATGATTGTTTCGATCACCTGCCTGTAATTTCGTTTCGGGGAAATTTGATCCGGTCGTAGCGTTATCGTAAAAAATCTCTCTATACGACACTTATGTACAGATAATTGATGGCAGGGAAGAAATTGTTATTATTGAAAAATATAGTATGCCGGATACAGGGATGTCAATCATATTACCAGCCCATAATCCGTACATTATAAAGGCAAACATGAAGTTTAAATTGACTCAGGCTATTATAAAAAGTTGTTATCAATGATATTATAATGAAGAGTCATTTTATTTAACGGCTTCTGTTTAAAAAATTTATATAATGATATTCTATGTAAAAAACATGGTGGGAGTTCGTAGCAAGATGGCAGTAAAGTCAGAGTTGGAGAAACTGGGGATATTCGAGAATTTAATATCGTCGGGGGAGATAATAACAAAAGAGGGCATTTCATCGAATCACCGGGAAAAGCTGAAAGATGCTTTAAAAATACTGGGGCTTGAACTGGTTGACGAGAGAGAAGGGTTGTTAATTGAAAGAATTAAAGACGTTGTTGTCGAAATGGTTCATTATAATGAAATCAGGTGCAAAAAGAATTTTCGCGGGTATCTGAGTAAAAAGCTTCATCATAACTACGCATGGCTTAATAATCTCTTCCAGGAAATACAAAACACTTCAATTGAAAAGTTTTTGAATATTCATAAAATTGAACGTGCTAAAGAATTGCTGGTATATTCCAGGCTTAATCTGACACAAATTGCCTATCAGTTGAACTACAAAAGTGTAGCTCAGTTATCGGGCCAGATTAAGGTTATTACAGGTTTCACCCCATCGCATTTTAAGAAAATCGGGAATTTGAGGCATGTTGCAAATTAGAATGTAAGAATAATATAACTCTTTTATTTCAAGATTAATTCAAAGGAAAAGACTATGAAAGAGTATTCAGGTAAGCAGCAATCAATTAAAATTTCGGAAGAATTAAAAAGTGAGCTCAGGAATAGTATTATGAGGCAATACAATATCATCACCGGCTATATTTAAATCAGGATAAAAAATAAAAACAGTATTCAAAACCTGTTGCTTTATAATGAAGTTCAACAAAGTCAAAATACTACTGGTAATTCTTGTAATAGTGATTATTTCAATTATCTGTTATTATGTTTTCAATCCCAGAAAAGCAATCAACCTGATCTTTCCCGGCATAAATGAAATAAGCTTTATTCATATAGATCTTAAAAAAGATTCGGCATTGTTGAAACTATATGTTTTCATTCAGAATAAAATGCCTTATAAAATGGTAATTGACACCCTCAATTTTGAGATTAAACTAAATGGTTTCAAAATGGTTGAAGAAAGTGTACCCGTTCAGATTGACCAGAAATGGTTCGAAACGGATACGATAGAACTTCCTGTTAATTTATCTCTTAAGGGAATAAAAAAGATAATTGGAGATTTACAGGGACAGGATTCAACTGACATGGAGATAAATTTCGCCATTGTATATAATACCCTGATAGGAAGAGAAAAGGTTAGTATAAACAGGAAAGTCAGAATAGAATCAGCAATACCTCCCCAAATAACAATTCTTAAATTAGAGCATAAGAAATATAATTTGAAGGAAAAAACTTCAGAAGCTGTTTTAAAAATTAAAATTGTTAATAATGGGAAGAATATTGATTTGCAACTGAATGAGATAAGTTACAATTTGCAAATAATAAATACTTTCCTTTCAAAAGGGATTATTGTCATGCCGATAAATATCAAACCAGAATCCATCCAGGTAGTCGATATCCCTATTATTATTGAATTCAACAAACCTTTTAAAACAGCCTGGCTGATCGTAACAAACAATGATATATTAGAATTCGATCTCAATCTGAAATGTAAGGTCAAGGTGAACAACATAAAAGATTTTAAAGCTATTCCAGTTGAAATTGACGCTACAGGTTCTATGGAATTAGTTAAAAATTAGATTAAAAGATGTTGATAAGAATTGAAATACCACCAGGTTGAACCAGGAATTGAGAAGGTATTCAAAACGTCACAGAAACATTTCACTGGTATTTGAAATATGATCTGATAAACCGGCAGAGTATTTAGGTGAATTGGGTAAAAAACCCGGAAAAATAAATCATTCACGAAAAGAACTCATCGGTTCCAATTTCACAATTGAATAACTCTGATGTGTGAATGATGCAACTTTTAGACAAAGTTGTGTAATACTTACTGACATAAAGTGTGCCAACTTTGCTTTGTAATATTTATAATAGACATTTAACAATTATTATCATGCCACTTTTAACTATCGTTCTTGTACTTATTGTTACCGGAGTTCTTCTCTGGGTGGTGAATAACTACATTCCTATGCAGCGCACCATAAAAAACATCCTGAATGCAATAATAGTGATTGTTGTTGTAGTCTGGCTGCTTAATGTTTTTGGTGTTCTTGGCAGCTTGCAGCATGTGCGTATCTGATTCGTGGGTTCTTTTATAGCGATAAGTATCCTGATTTGTGTAAAGTCCGGTGAAGAAGAGGGATACAATTTGGTTTCACCAATCTGATATTCAGAGATGGTTATATTTTGCTAAAAATTATATCATGATTTTACTTACACTTATTATAATAACAATTTTTACAATTCTTTTTCGACTCATAAAGGGTAAAACCTTCTTATTAAAAAAGAAATAATATATAAAACTGGAATTGGAACATACCCGGATGATTTTAGAGAACATTTATTAAGATGTAGTTTATAAAAATAAAAGTTTGAAAGAATGAAAATTTTAATTATTGGATTTCTTGTATTTTTTTCCTGGTCAGCTGTATCAACCCGTCTATATGTTTGCAATATAAAAGGATTGTGTGGCGAGACAGGAATTGTACAAATTTCTGACAGTAATCTTAAAGATTCAACAGCTGTTGACCATTTGGGCAAGTCACTGGCCCCTGACGTTGCATTAGTTCCGGGTAATATGATAATTTATTTTGCCTTTGATAAATCAGAATTTAAATCTGATGTGTTGACAGACAAATACTTCAGTGAGGCAAATTCTTATTTGAATAAAAACCCTCAGGCCAGACTCAGTGTAACAGGCCACACTGATTCTGTAGGATCTGATAAATATAATCAGGATCTTGGTTTCAGGCGGGCACAAAGGATTAAACTTTATTTTGAAGGAAGAGGGATGCCGGCCGATAAAATCCTTATTGGATCAAAAGGGGAGAAAGACCCTGCATCGGATAACAGCACAGAGTCGGGAAGATCTAAGAACAGAAGAGCATCTATAATTATTAATAAATAGAAAAATGAGTACACTTGGAATTCTTTTAATACAAACAAGAGCTGAGGCAACCGTTGAAATAATTGCATTATTATCGGTTGCCGGAATCATTGGATATGTGACTGCATGGCTTTATTACAGGGCGGTTTATGGCAAAAGAATAAAGGTGGTGGAGTCAGAAAAGGAGGAATTGAATAAGCAGATCACTTCACTTTATGACACCAGAAGCAAACTTAATATAAGTGTTAGTGAGAAGGATAAGGAGATAAAAAAACTTATTCTGGAGGTAAAAGCATTTAAAGCGCTTAATGCAGAGGCTGTTGATGAAACAGAAGATGTGGCATTAAAAAACAGGCAAAACGGGCAATTATTGTATGAAAAGGATGAAGCCTTGGTATATATAGCACAATTTAAGCATTTGCTTGATTTTAAAAGCTTTGGTACTGCGAAAGAATCAGAAAAAGATGACCTGAAAATGATCAGCGGGATAGGTCCTTATATTGAGGAACGACTTCATGCATTAGATATTTTTACTTTCAGGCAGATCAGTAATTTCACTGGAAAGGATATTGAGACATTAAATGGCGCAATTATATATTTCTCAGGTAGAATTGACAGGGATGAATGGGTTGTACAGGCAAAGGAACTGGTTCAGGGTAATGATAGAAGAACAGAACTCCTGAAACGGATTAGTGAACGAAGGACAAACATTTTTTATAACAGAATAGGTTATGCGAAAAAAGAAGAAGCAGAAGACTTAACAACCATCAGCGGTATAGGCGGATGGATAGAGGAAAAGCTCAATGTACTGGATATCTATACATTCAAACAGATAAGTAACTTTAACAGTGAAGATGTTGCTGCTGTTACCGAGGCAATTGAATATTTCCCGGGAAGAATTGAAAGAGATGAATGGATTATTCAGGCCAAAGAACTTGTAAGGATCGCAGGTGATAAGTCAGAACTTCTTAAACGCATCAGGGACAGGCAGGATAGAATTTACTTCGACAGGTTAGGGACAGCTCCTAAATACGAGGCTAACAATTTAACGCTGATTGACGGTCTCGGTCTGTGGGTGGAGGAACGACTGAACCTGCTTGGAATTTATACTTTTGACCAGATAAGCAAGCTAACCCATAAGGACATTGAAACCATTACAGAGGTTCTTGAGATTATTCCTGGTCGTATTGAACGTGATAACTGGGTAAGTCAGGCCCGTGAACTTGCAAAAAAACACGAAGTAACAATTGGTAATTGACTGTAATGGGGTGGTAATAATACCATTGTAAAAAGATGAGTTACGAAAGCAAATTCAAACGAAATTTCAATATGGTCAGCATTGAAGCGGAAGATCAGGAAAATGAAAATGTATTGATTATTCAGGATTATGATCCAACAGCATAAAAAGTATCAGGATAAGGGTTGGCATGAGACCTTAAGATACTAGATTCTGAAGCCGGATATATCAACAACCGAAAGAAGACAGTTCTTATCATCTCCGGTAACTACACCTTCCATATAGACTGTACATAACGCAGACCCATCATAACCCAGTTTCACTTCGCACGATTCTTTGCCCTTTTTAGTATATATTTTACTGAAAAATTTGTCAAAAACATCTCGTGAATCTTCTGTGACAAAAAGCCTGAAGCTGGTATTTACCAGACTAAAACGTTTATCACCAAGTATTTCGGCACCGGTAAAGTTCAGCTCAATTATAATTGCATCAGGATCGAGGTAAAAATAACCCATAGGTGCAAAATCGTAAAGCATGGTGTATTTTCTAAGAGCAGTTTCTGCTGTCTCGTTTGCCCGGATCAGTTCCTCATTTTGCATTTCCAGTTCTATCTGGTGAACCTGAAGTTCATGAAGCAATTTAATGGCGTCAGTTTCATTTACAAGTTTATCCATCTTGTCTTGCTTTTGTTTCAGTAATTCTTCTGCATTTCTCCGAAGTACCTTTTCATCTGTAAAATTTCTTTTTGCTTTATTCATGGTGTACTTATTTTTTTAGTGATAATATTATCCGGGTGGGCATATTAAAATTATTCAGCAGTACTACTACAGACCATTCATCTTCAATTAGTTCTCCTCCTTTTGTGACTGTCTGCATTTTAAATCTCGTATCCTGTGGCTCATTCAATATTTTATTCATCTCGATCTCTGTCTTTTTTCTATATTTTTCAGGGATAAACGTTTGAAGATAATTCTTGTTTATGATTTCCTCTTTCTTTTTCCCGAAATATTTTTCTGCTGCCGGATTAACCTCAAGTATTTTCAAATCGATCGATAATTTAACAATAATGTCTGAGACTGAATTAAGGAGCAGCTTATACATCTGGTCAGTTTCATTAAGCTTCATCTCAACCTCCTTAAGATCGGTGATGTTGAAAAAAGTAATTACAACACCATCTACCTTATCATCCAGCGTGCGGTAAGGCATTATGCGAACGGAGAACCATCGTCCATCTTTTGTGGGAACCTGTTTTTTTATAAATGTTAGCGTCTTAAGAACTTTGTAAGCATCATCAGGTAAATCATGGTAAATGAGGTCAGAAGCCAGGTCGGTAAAAGGTCTGCCAATGTCACTTTTAATAAGTTTGAATATCTTGACTGCCTGGAGGGTAAACCGCCGTATATTCATTTCACTGTCGAGAAAAAGCGTAGCAATATCAGTGCTGTTCAGAAGGTTTTTCACATCGCTATTCACCTTTGTTAAATCATCTAATTTCGACTGCAGTTCGGCATTAAGTGTCTGTAGTTCTTCATTCAGACTTTGCATCTCTTCTTTTGAACTCATAAGTTCTTCATTGGTAGATTGCAACTCTTCGTTAGTAGATTGCAATTCCTCGTTAGTGAATTTCAGTTCTTCCTGGGAGGACTGCATGGCTTCAAGTGTATCCTGTATCTTTTCACGGGCATACTTTAGCTCTTTCTCAAGCTCCATTTGCCTGACATTGTCGAATGATTTTTTCCCCTTTTGTGCTTCCACCTTTGAAGCTGCAGAATCCTGTATTTCCTTGAAGATTACCATTATTTTACCCTTCAAAAGTTGAGGCTCATCTATACATTGTATACTAATATTTACAGCATGCGAGCTTCCATTTGTACCAACTTTGATATTGCGTAAAACCACAGATTCTTTTTTCAGCACGGCCTTGCGAAAGGCAACTGAAAATTCATTTCGTAATCCTTCGACTAACATCGCAAAAATATTCATATTTGCTTTCCCGACCACAGGTTGCAGATACTTACCCGTATGCCCTCTTATGTATATTATGTCTCCCTGTTCATTTACCAGAACCCCTGCAGGTGAATAATGCTTCAATAAAAGCTGATCTGCAAGAAACTGAATATTTTGAGCTGATCCGTTGACATTTTCTTTTTCTGTACTGACCGCTCTTGTTCTGGAGAATGCAGGAGGTAAATCAAAGAGATCAGGAGTCATTATAGTTGCCGAACGTGTAAATATTTTCCATTTCAGATTAAGACAAGTAAAAAGATGACTTTGATTTCCCAGGGTCTCAGAAGTACCCAAAATCAAAATACCGTTAGGATTAAGGCTATAGTAAAACAGTCCTATAAGTTTTTTTTGTAACTCCGGCTCCACATAAATAAGCAGGTTGCGGCACGAAAGGATATCTATCTTGGTAAAAGGCGGTTGCATAACAATATTATGTTGTGCAAAAATAATCTTCTCCCTTATTTCAGTATTAATGAAATAGCCTTCATCAGTTTGAAGAAAAAATCGTTTTAGACGTTCAGGTGAAACATGTTCTGCAATACTTGCCGGAAAAACACCTCTTCGGGCTATGTTAATTGCTTCATCATCAATATCTGTAGCAAATATCTGCAGAGAAAATCCTCCATGTGGATTTATTTTTTCAAGGGCTTCTATAAACACAATGGCTAATGAATACGCTTCTTCTCCTGTTGAACAACCCGGTACCCATGCCCTTAAAATTGAACCGGGTTCGAGCTTTTTAATAATATCCGGCAAAATAGTATCCTTAAAATTTTCCCAAAGCGCTGCATCCCGGAAGAAGTTAGTTACACCAATCAGTAATTCCTTAAAGAGATTCTCAATCTCAACAGGATTATCATTTAAAAAAAGTAAATAGGACGCAATCTTATCAATTTTATGTATTGCCATACGTCTTTCAATACGACGGTACATGGTATTTTTCTTATATAGCGAAAAATCATTTCCGGTATTGGTAATGATCAAATTTATAATCTTATCAAGTGTGCTTTTGTCTTTAACTTTGCTTTCTGTTTCAGTACTGAGCCCTGGAACATGTTTCAGGAACTCTATAAGCCTGTCTGGTAAATCTTTTGGTAGGGCTACAATATCGACAGGAACTGAATCGATTGCATTGCGAGGCATGCTGTCGAATTTTGCACTTCCGGGATCCTGGACCATGGCTATCCCGTTTTTTTCTTTTATCACACGCACTCCTAAACTGCCATCTGAACCCATGCCCGAAAGAATAAGGCCCACAGCAAGGTTTTTACGGTCTTCTGCAAGTGAGGAAAAGAAAAAATCAATAGGGAGACGCTGTCCCCTGGTCTCAACAGGTTTATGCAGATGAAGCACCCCTTTTAATATTGACATTGTTTTATTTGGTGGAATTACGTAAATGCAATTTGGCCTCACAACAGTATGGTTTTTTACCTGGTAAACCTGCATTTTGGAAATCCGCTGAAGTAACTCAGGAAGCATTCCTTTGTGGTTAGGATCGAGATGTTGAACTACAATATATGCCATACCACTGTTTTCAGGCACATTTGCCAGGAATTGTTCAATCGCCTCAAGTCCGCCTGCTGAAGCACCAATGCCCACTATAGGGAATAAACTGTCTTCCGGATCAGAAAAATTTCCTTTTACGCATACTTCCGATTTAATTTTAGGTTGATTCACCTGAATATTTATTTTAAATATTGAATTCGCTCTAATAAATACCTAAGATAGCTAATATTCTGATTAAGAGATTATCAATATTTTATTGCAATAAATTCGGATTTTTCATAATTATGACCTGTGTTTGATATTACAAAAATGATGGTTTTCAGATCTGAAAATGTTATATATTTCCGTTAAAATGTTACATATTTTACATGTCAGTCAGAAGTTCTGATCAATATCAAAACTAAATATATCGCGGTAAGGTGAAGTAAAATCTGCTTCCTTTCCCGGCTTCACTCTCCACACGGATGGTTCCCCCATGAAGCTCAACAAATTCTTTACAAAGCAATAAACCCAATCCTGTACCTCTTTCATTACGGGTACCAGGCGTAGAATGGAATGAATCTATTTTAAATAGCTTCTTCCTTTCCTCATTTAAAATACCGGTACCATTGTCAATTACAGCTACTTTAATGAATTGTTTGTTATCAACAGCAGTTATTACAATTTTGCCATATGCATGAGTATATTTTATTGCATTATTTATCAGATTTCTGAATATGGTCTTAACCATCTGAAGATCCGCGCTTACATTCAGCCCAGGTTCAACAGTATGGCTCATGGTGATTTGTTTTTGCAGAGCTGTTGTTTTAAGGCTTTCTATTTCTTCATGTACCAATTCATATAAATTAATTTTTACAGGGATGAAGTTTTTCTCCTTATTTTGGGAAACAGCCCATAACAGAAGATTATCAAGGAGGTCCAGGGTGTTATTTGCTGAATTATAGATAAGGTTAATATATTCTTCAACTTCATCCTTATTAAATTCTACCAAACTCTTTTTCAGCAATTCCAGAACACCAATGATTGAGCTGAAGGGACTTCTTAAATCGTGAGCGATAATCGAAAGGAATTTTCCATTTGTGGATACGTTTTCAATTAGCTGGCTTGTGCGTAGTTCAATCAATAATTCCAGGCGGGTATTGATTTTTTCCAATTCATGCAACCGGATTAATAGCTGTTCTTTAGAGGTAGCTGTGTTTAAAGAAAGTGCAATTTGATGATCTGGTTGTTTTGTCCTCATAATTGCGAACAAAATTTAATGTATAGCTTCATTATCCCAAATAATTTTAAGGATGACTGTCTCTTAAGCCATATATTGTTTGAAAATGATAACCATAAACGGCAAATGTAAGAGCATCCACAATTAATCCCGGTCTTTTAAAAAGTGTCCATATCAGGAGTTTCCAGTATTCGCTTCTGCCTTTGTTTAACATTCCGATAATGACCATTGATTTGAAGAAAGCACCAACATGGAAAAATTCAATTTTCATTTGTTGTCCATGGACACGCTTATAATTTAATAAAAACTGACGAATCCTTTTATAGTAAGGTTTGGTGGCATATATACTCTGAATTATCTTTTTGTATCCGTCCATAAGCTCATTCAAGTTCATTTTGGGTACAAAATTCATTGAGTAATCAGTATTATTTCCTGTAGCTTCAATTGTCAGCCTGTCTTCAGCCTCAAGCCGCCTGTAAAGCTTCGTGTTCTTTGGAGCATTTAACAGTCCCACCATTGCGGATACGATTCCGCTCTGCTGGATAAAATCTATTTGCCTTTGAAATACTGCCGAGGTATCACTGTCAAATCCCACGATGAATCCGCCGGAAACCTGGAGACCGGAATTTTGCATTTTTCGCACACTCTGGAGCAGGTCTCTGTTGCTGTTCTGTTTCTTATTGCAAGCATGGAGCGATTTTTCTTCCGGAGTTTCGATCCCGACAAAGGTAGACGTAAATCCTGATTCAACCATCAACAACATCAGTTCTTCATCATCTGCAAGATTTACAGATGTTTCGGCATTAAATGCAAATGGATACTTATGCGACTGCATCCATTTTTTCATCGCGGGCAGAAGGTTATATTTGACTTCATTTTTATCTCCGATAAAATTGTCATCAACTATAACTACAGGTCCCCGCCAGTTAAGATCATAAAGCGCTTCCAGTTCATTTATAATCTGACTTGTTTGCTTCATTCTCACCTTGTGGCCAAGGAGTGTGGTAATTTCGCAAAAATCGCATGAGTATGGGCATCCTCGTGAAACCTGGATATTCATAAATGCATAGTCCTTCATTGAAAGCAAATGGTAATCCGGTACAGGAGTTGATCGTACGTCGGCATACTCATTTGTTTTGTATATTCTTTCTGGCCGCTTTCCGTTTTCCAGATCTTTAAGAAAAGGAGGAAGTGTAATTTCAGCTTCATTCAGAATAAAATGATCAATATCCGGATAGTTTTCATATTCCTGAGTGAAGAGAGGCCCGCCGGCAACTATCCTGACTTTATGTCTGAGACATTCGTTGATTATTTTGCTGACAGATTCTTTCTGGATATACATTGCGCTTATAAATACATAATCCGCCCAAATGATATCACTTGTCTGGAGAGATGATATATTCATGTCAACAATTTTCTTCTGCCACGATACAGGCAGCATTGCAGATACAGTTGCTAAACCTAGTGGCGGCACAGCTGCTTTTTTGGATATAAATCGTAATGCGTATTTAAAACTCCAAAAAGAAGCAGGGTATTGAGGAAAAACCAATAATACTTTCATCGATTATTATTGCTATGTTATGTGATAATTATTTCGTTAGGGATAACGCCATTCAGATTAAAATCCGGTTATTTATTTTTTGGCGACACAAATATAACTACACCTCCTACAACCATTACAGCAACGCCGATTAATGGTGACCAGTTAAGATGATGGGGTTTGTTTGCAGTTATTTTAAGGCTTCCGATGTCAACGACTTTCTCCCTGGTAAAAAAAGTAAAGGCTGTAAAAATGGTCAATAAAAATCCAAGGGTCATAATTATAATTCCAGCTTTTTTCATTTCATTATTTGTTATAAGATTAATGAAAGATAAAAGAAGCCTATTATAAAATCGTTACATAATTCTGTGAATAAATTACATTATTCACATATTATGGTGTAACGGCGTAACGGAAAAAGGATGAATGGATGTTGGACTTTTCGATATTCCTGTTGATTCCTAACATAGTCATTTGTACAATTAATCAAACCATCAATCAATTATTCCCCTGGGGAAGAACTACTGAAAAATCAGAAGATGTTATTATTGTCAATTTTATATTTTCGCCTGCCTTAATAAAAAAGATGTGTATACAGAGCAGTTCAGGAAAGGGGCAGATGATGAGTTCCTTAATGGCAAAAAAAGAAGCTGCCCCTTCTGGGACAGCTTCTGATAATAAATGTTTTATATAATATTTATATTACACCAGTTTAACATTTACCGCATTTAATCCTTTTTTGCCTTCCTGAAGGTCAAAGGACACTTCATCATTTTCCCTGACTTCATCATTCAGTCCAGATACATGCACAAAGTATTCATTTTCTGATTCATTGTCTTTAATAAATCCAAAGCCTTTGGAATTATTAAAAAATTTTACTGTTCCTGTACTCATAAATTTAATTTTAATTTTTGGCAAAGTTAGCATTACTATCCGGATAATGTACTTATTTTCAATAAATCGGACAGATCCGCCCCATTTTTATTTATTTTATTCTGTAAATGCTTCTTAAAGGTCAGGGATATAGTTGAATTATTCACGCAAATTCATTGTTCAGTGTGAAAAAAAAGCTGATTAATTAATTAACCAGCTTTTTTAACCTAAACTAACCTTCCTATCGAAAAAACCAACTATAATATTTTGAAATCCTTAAGTTCTTTAGCAAGCTTATCCATATCTCGATTAAAATCGGTCCTGAAAGTTGCGAAGTCGGTTTGTCCTAAAACTTTATAATCTGCCAGTTCCTTTTTCATACTATTGTTTTTATTTTCCAACAGACTAACCTTTTTTTGATCCGAAGCCTGTTTCTTTGAGTTACTTTTAGCAATCGAAGCTCTAAGGTCCGCTATGCTTTTCTCGTTGTCTTTGAATTTAACCTGAGATTCATTAGTAAGCTTTTGATAATCCGATATTGAGTCCTTCTGAGCTACCTGGAGGTTCTGTTTTGCCACTAAAACGTCTTTCTTCTGTTCTTTAAGGTTTTCTCTGGCTATCACAGATTGTTTGTCAGGAACCTGTCCGAATGATGTTGATACTGTTCCGGCTAAAAATACGACTACAGCCAGGGATAAAACTAATTTTTTCATATGATTCTAATTTATAAATGATTGTTTTGATAATTAAATTACACTGCAAAGATCAGTTACTTTGACATGGGAAGTATTACAGAATTACTTTTATAAGTTACATCATTCACGTTTTAGGCCCAAAGGCTCAAAGGTGTAAGGTTTCAAAGGGATTGATTGATACTATCGGTATATCACAGGAGCCGGTTCTCCGATTTGAAAATCCCTGAATCCGAAATCATTTGTACTGAATGAGTTCAATTTAAAAATATCCTGACCGCTACCGGGAATCGATGGATAAAATGATAATGAAATCTGAAAAGTACCAAAAACCAGGTTTTCATTTTTTATCAGGAAGCCAAAACCAGTCTGGGAATATAATCTTCGGTTTTGAAATCCTGAAACTGCATCGCCAAGCATCCCCACAGAAAAAACAAGAAAGGGACCGAAGTGGAAACCGAAAAGATTCCAGGGAGCATATGATTGTGTCTGTGACATAAGTAAAAGGCGGTTTGTACCAGAATATCCTTCACTGTTAAATCCATCAATACCATAGCCATCATTAAGAGTCAGACTATCATAAGAGAACCTGTTCAGACCAATAGTAACCTGTGGTTTAACAAATTGTCTGAATTTCCATTTCCCGATCTCAAATAAGCCCGTGAAATAATTTATTCCGGCATTAAAGACTCCCTGTTCAACATGAGAAGCCTTGAGGAAAGTTCCGAAGTCAATATTGGTACTAATGTAGCCCCATTCATTATAGTTGCCAAAGGAAAGCCGCATCCCCAGATATGGCCTCCACGATTTATTTCTTAGCTGATAACCTCCGGTCAGCTCAACAACTTTTCCTACAGGAACATCTTCGATTGTTCCATATTTTAAAATATATGTATCCTGAACATATTTGCGGGTCGATATGCCTATTCCAGCCAGGTAAAGATCCTGGTTTGAATATATTTGCAACGGGTCATTTATATCGGTGGGCTTCTGAAGGTACCTGATACGCAGATAGCGGGCAGAAATTATTAAATTGGTAGGCAGTTCATCCCCGGTATAGCTTTTAAACACAGGGAATGCCTTTCCTGCCCAAAAATCCTGAGTTTTTAATTTCAAATTCAAAGGGATATATAATGGAATCAAACCTTCCAGTGAATCTCTTTTCACCTGAGTGGCAAACGAAATACCCCCAGCCCATTTAGCATACGGAGAATAAAATGGCCGGTCAATTCTCAGTCTCTTTCTCACATTCCCATACCCGTCTGTTTCATAATGCAAATTTGAGTTGATATAGGTAGTCCTTATATTTGGAATGAAATAATTTGTTCGGAACGAACTGATTCCGGTACCTAAATTTCTTGAGAATACATTCTGAAACTCGTGACCTGATCCTAAAAAGTTTATATCCTTAATGCCGGCCTTGAGATGTGAAGTTGAAAATGCTGCTTCCCCGCTTATGCTCCAGACATCCAGGACACGGATAAAAATATCCACTGAATCAGATTTTGCCCCTGCAGTGACAACATAAAAAGAAACATCATGCACAAATTTCTGGATTCGGATTAAACGCTCCGATTCTTTAACATAAAAAGAGTTAAACGGTTCATTTTCTCTGATAAGCAACAGGTTACGTATTGCGGCAGTCTGTGTTTTAATATGCAAATAATTCACTGTTTTAGTTAATTTGTTTTGCGAAACGACTGTTGGGTCTGTGGCTGAATAGCCAAAAGGATCGAGAGTAATAATATTGATATTTCGGATAATTTTCCTCTGGAAAGAGATATATGGTTTCTGAATCAGCTTTTTATAAACTTTCTTCCTGTCTCCTTTTTTTGATATTATGCTAACTGGTTTGAAAATCAGTCGGTACATAAAAGAATTAAACTTGTTTCTCTTTGAATAGGATTCAATATTCTTATAAAGTTGAGTTGAATCTTTTTGAACAGGAGTTGTCTGGGCAAATGCAGCAGCACCGGCAAAAATTAATATAAAAGACAGTATAATATTTTTCCTGAACCACATATGGATTGCTCCTTAAATAATGATATTTACCTTTATAACGGGCTGCGGATCACTCAGGATTTAAAAAGTCATCGCCTGACGATTAGCAGAAAACGATGACTTTGAGAACAGATCTTTTATTAAAGTGATGTAATAATTTTATGCAATTCTTCTTTTGTCTTGCCTAACTTTTTTTGAAGTTTCCCAAACATTTCGTCTTTCCTGCCTTCTTCAAACATAAGATCGTTGTCGGTCAGGACAGCGAATTTCTGTTTTAATTTACCTTTTTGCTCATTCCATGTTCCTTCTAATTCAGTTGCATTTTTCATTTTATTTATCTTAAATCACAGGTTCATTTCTAAATAGATATAATTATGCTAAGAAGTTCCAGTTTGGATTTGCCTAGCTTATTACCAAGCATTTCGATCATTTCCTTTTCTTTCCCTTCGGGATATCGCAAATCTTCATCAGTAATTACAGGAAATTTCTCTTGAAGTTTTCCTTTTTTCTTTTCCCAATACCCTGTTGTTTTATTATACATGGCAATTTATTTTTGGTTAGTTAATAATCCTTAGTATCGATTTAATTCATGCTAATTTTTTCCTGCCCATATTGGATTTTTTTCGGTTCTCTTTTTTATTGTTTTTTGTTCACTTTGCAGAAATTGATTCCTTTTTGTAGTTGAATATTAGTCTCATTAATTAGATTTTGATAGTTGCTCACATTTCTTAATTAAAGCAAAATTATATTATTGATATTGGCTTGTGTTACACAACTTTAGAAAATAGTTATATAATTTACATTTAAGAATTATGTCGACCGGGTACGCATCTCATCAAAAAATGGAGTATTACTTGTTTCAACGCATTTTGCTGCATAGAGATACATAGCGGCACTCCAGGTTTGCCAGTCCTGCCCCATAGGTTTGCCATCCTGTGCTTTTATCCACTCATTAAATCCAAAGTTGACCCTGGCAGTATTTGTAAGTTTGATCAAATGAGTTAGCGCCACCAGCTTATCGGTTGCTAAAGTGTACTTTTTTGCAGCGACTAAAGCTGCCACATAAAACCCGCAAACAAAAGGCCAGATACCTCCATTATGGTATTCCCCCGGGTTATTATAGATTGCATACCTCGGGAACCAGTCGGGATCTTCAGGTTTAATATAGGGGAAGAAATTGGGTGGCAGGGAAACTGCCAATTCACCTATTTCTCTTAGAGCTGAACACTCCTCTTCGATCCAGGAAATAATATGTTCAGCTCTGGTTGGAGAGGCGATACCGGAAAGAATGGCAATGCTGTTACCGAGGAGATCAAACCGTTCGCTGCTGTAAATTTTATAAGACCAGAAAGCATAATAGGGTTTATGTTTTACTACCAGCCCCTCATGAACATGATGATGTATAATTCCCCCGGTAATTGTGAATCGGCTCATTGCTCCATGCACTTTGTCAGCTTCATCATTTTTCCCAAGGAGACGGAGATAGGAGCAGACAAGCGTATTAACAAACAGTCCATAACCTGTCACCCATTGTTCATCGCGCCAATCGCTGGTTGGTTGCTGGGCTACAATGTACCTGTCGGAAGGACTTTGATATTTCATCCAGGAAAGGGCCTTTTGAACAGCATCATTAAGAAAATGTTTTTCTCCGGATACTTTTCTGAAAATTCCAGTGCCTAATAAAAATAAAGGGGTGGTATCGCTCGATCCACGGTTCTCTTTATCGTTAACCAGTGAAGGGATAAGACCATGTTCTGTCTGGTTCTTTGCCAGTGTTTCCAATACGTTCCGGGTGCTTTCCAAAAGCTTTTTGTTATCAGATACTGCTATTCCCAAAACAGATATCATAAGATCTCTTGTATATGGTTCAGGATATCCCCAGCCTGCTGTACGGGGAAGACCATGAAATGGCCCGTGTGCATTATGCTGCAAAACTTCAATGGCGGCTTTTTTTGCATCTTCAATCTCCTGCTGATCTGTATCTTTCATTATTTAATTCCCAATTTATTGCCTATTATTTCAGTAAAACGTTTTGCAACAACATGGTAGTCAAAGTTTTTTACAACTCTTTCCCTGCCAGCTTTGCCCATTTTTTCACGCAGTCCTGCATCTGTCATAAGAAGCATTAAATATTTTCCTATATCATGCACATCTGCCCGGTAGTCTACTATCCGTGGTATCTTAAACTTCACACTATGCTTTTTTTCGAATCCTGATTCATCACCGAGTATAACATGGTCGACAACTATTTTCCTCGCTACTTTAGCTAAGAAAGCCGTTTTTCCATGTACAAGAGTGTCAAGCATTCCCATAGCCTTGATACTGATCACGGGCTTTTCGCATGCCCCTGCTTCAACCTGTGGCATACCAAATCCTTCAAGCCGGGAAGGTGCTGCATATATATCGCAGGCTGCGATAAGGTATGGTACAAATTTTCTTGAAATAGTATTGGTTGCGTATGTGACATTCTTTTCAATTCCAAGATGTTCAGCCAGTTCAAGATCATCAATATTTTGCTTTTTTGTCCTGGGCTGAGGCCATACTTTGCACACATATTTCCAGTCAGGGGCCTTAGTATCTATGATAGCGAGTGCCTGCATTACTTCCTGCGCACCTTTTGATGCAGCATCTCCGCCGATAGTGAGAATCATTATCTGATCAGGTGAGATGCCAAGTGATTCACGTACGGCTAAAATTTTCGGATCATCCTTGCTGCGAGGAATAAAAGATCCGGTATCGCACCCGACTGGTAATACTTCAATTTTATCACCATTAATTCCGTCGCGTATATACATCTCCTTCACCCAATTAGAAGTTACCAGAATAAGAGGAAGCGCATTTAAGACTTCCTGGTAATTTGCAATATACCCGTCTGCTACCAGCCATGGAACAGGCTGAACTCCATATCGTTGAGGGTGCAGTACAAGTTGAGGCGTATGCCCCCAGTATCCCACCCCGAGAACTACATCTGGCTTAAACCATCTATAGTACCATTCCTTCTCCTGTGATGATTCGAAATGGACGGCCTGTGCATCCACTCCCATTTCAAGAAGCCCTTTATAGAGCAGATCTCCCTGTGTCGCCAATCCTCCGGGTGATGGGGGATAATCATATAATACCAAAACTTTCATAATCGAATAATTTTATTTTGTCAAACAGGTTTGCTTTTAAATTGGTTGAGCCATTTTTTGGCAACAACCGGATCAGTGAATTGCCAGAATGATTCTTCTCTTGGAGTTGTTTGTGCCTCAAAACTGTTTTTTTCAAAGCCATACGTTTCGGTAATTGTTAAGTATTTGCGATGCCATATTCGTTTCATCAGAGTCCGGTATATGTCGGCATTTTCATCTGCCCTGGGGTAGTGTTTCTTATTATCATCGGTATAGGCAAAAGTCCACAATGTACCGGTTGAAATTCTTCCGGTATTCCATAGGTTAATAACCGCTTTCGCGGTTTCCTCATGCCTGATATGCCTGGTGTATTCTCCTTTTGGATTATGAGTAATTATCAGGTCGAAAGGTCTGGCAGGTATTAAATTCAAGATAGTTTGTTCAACCTCACTTTGTTCCAGGGGTTTTTGTTTGGGGCCATCATCGAGATCGCCCATTATACCTTCGGCTTTAAGAATTTTTAATGCATCATAAAACCTGGGAGCACGGTTGTCGTCGCTTCCCCTGCACAAACAGATAATAAAGCAATTCCATAACGGATGACTGAGTATTGTTCCGCCAGCCCATAATGTTTCATCATCGGGATGCGCTACAATTATAGCGACAGTTTTGGTGATGTTATTTTGAGTTTTCAATTTATGCAGGAGTTCATATTATTCATTGGTGTCATATTTAGATGCAAAACCTGATATTCCATTGAGATCTATATAATTCCCGGCGAGAATGTAAAATGCACCTGCCGCAAAAAAATTCCCCAAATAGTTTAACAGGTATATCCCCAGCCAAAAAGCAATTCCCGGGTTTCAAAACACCATTAGAGTAGCAAAAAGTATAAATACTACAGATTTTGGTACCAACGAAGAAACCACATCTGTGATTTTGTCAATCATTTTAAGTCAGATTAATTCAAAGCTCGTTTTACCATAATCAGAAACTCTTACAAGCAAAGACTCCGGTAAATCGGTATTATTTTCCATATGTTCAACCTTGAAAATGTTCTGTAAAAGTTCTTATGGTCAGTTCTTAGAGGTATTTGTAATACCATTTGAAATTGTTATCAGGAATACAGTTTCCTCCTGGCCTGTAAGACCGTATTTTATTTTTTCATCGAGGGTTATCATCTGACCTTCATTAAGGGTCACGGAGTACCTCCGTATGTAAAATCTTAACCTACCCTTGATTACCTGAATACTAGTCGATTCACCGGACTGAAAGGATTTAATTTCAGTTCCTTCATGTAGTGCCGTAAGAAGAATCTGCTTGTGCGGACTGTTCAAAAGAATCATAGCATTTAGCTCTCCGTTGGCCCAGGTGTAGCTTTGTTTCATTTTTTCAATTAACGAGGGCAGATTAAAGCCTAACAAAGTACAGCCTGATGAACCGTTACTTCTTATAGTAGGAAGTTTGACTTTCAATGTTTCTATTTGCATAATTATATTATTTTCCGGGTTACAAAATTTTGACCAGGCATTTCATAAGTCATATTGTAGCTGTTTTTGATGTTTTTTCTTCTGGAGATTTAGCTCCGGCTTGTTCAGTAATATCAGATACCTGTTCTTTTACCTTATCAGCACTGGCTGAAATATTTTCGAGAAATCCATGGAATTTTTCTTTTAATCACTCAGCAAAATCTTCTCCTTTTTTAGAGATTCCATTGTGGTGTTCCAGCCTTTGCCGGGAGCAAATAATATCTCTTTCAAAGCACCGGCATTACTACCTGCAAGTATCCCTGACAATACTTTTTCTAAAATCATGATCCTGTATTTAATTTAAAATACTCTTCTTCCCTGAATAACCCGAATAATTACGGCTATTACAGCAATGATCAGAAGAATGTGTATTATTCCGCCAATATTGTATCCGATAAATCCGATTGCCCAGGCAATGATCAGTATTACTGCAACTACATAGAGTAGGTTTCCCATGACTGTAAGTTATTTTAATTTATGTTGTAACGTTTTGTAAATAATTTCATATTTATCAGTGTCAAAGTTAAGGTTCACTGCTCCTGCAACTGTTATATAATTATCATAATAAATTACATTATTCACGTATTCGGTTTAGATTAATGAATAAGGAAACAGTTCTGCCGGGGGTAGAACCGTTGAAGAAATTCAGATTAAATAAGATCTTTTATAAATTCCCCAGATCAGTCCGTTTTTTGAGCCTGAGGTTTTTAAATTGAGATGGTGTCATACCAGTCATTTTTTTAAACTGGTTTGAAAGATGGGCAACACTGCTGTAGTGAAGTTTCCAGGCAATTTCGGTAAGATTTAACTCGTCGTAAATAAGCAGTTCTTTTACCCTCTCTATTTTATTGACGAGGTAAAACTGCTCAATAGTAGTGCCTTTGACTTCAGAAAAAAGATTGGAAAGGTATGTATAATTGTGATTCAGTTTTTCGCTCAGGCAATCTGAAAGGTTTATTTTAATCTGTTCATCATTATAGTGAACAAGTTCAATTATTATGGTTTTGATTTTTTCGACCAGTATTTTTTTACTGTCATCCATCAGTTCAAGCCCGGTCCTTTGCAGAGCATCTTTCAACGTGTCAAGTTGATCTGTTGAAATTTTGTCAGTTATTTCAGCTTCACCCAATTCAACTGTAGTATAATGTAGCCCAAGTTTTTCCAGCTCCGATTTTACAACCATCTTACAACGGGTGCAAACCATATTTTTGATGTAAAGCTTCAATTTTTCTTCAGGGATATTAGTTTGTAAAACAAAGATAAACCTTTTTAATGCTCTTTCATAATGTGGGTACAAGACCTTAGAACTCAAAGAGTTTGTTTGTTGGCTGGTTTTATTTTCCATATGTGTGAATTATGTAAATCATTGGGCTTTTTATGTAATGCTTACCAGGATTAGCCAGGCTATCTTTGTTCCATATTAAATAATTTAAAAAATGGCACATCCTCAGTTTCAAGTTTCAAAAGGCAAAGATGACAAGTTCTACTTTAATTTAACCGCTAAAAATGGTCAGGTCATACTTTCCAGCCAGGGATATAAAGGTAAAGACGGATGCAAGAATGGAATAGCAAGCGTAAAACTAAATTCTTCAAATAAGAAGCATTTTGAACGCAAAGATTCCAAAGGTGGTCAGTATTATTTTGTCCTGAAAGCGGCCAATAGCAAGGTTATTGGTAAAAGCCAGATGTATAAAACGAACGATTCATCGGAAAACGGCATAGAATCTATTAAGGCTAATGCACAGCAGGCAACAATTCTTTACCTTTAGTTACACTTTAAATAGTGTAAAATACATCTAATATGAACAAACCAATACCTGTCACAACGTTGTTTTTAGATATTGGCGGTGTAATACTTTCAAATGGGTGGGGGCATGATTCGCGGAGACTGGCTGTTGAAAAATTCAATCTGAATTTAGGTGAACTGGAAGACCGTCACCAACTAACTTTTGTTACATATGAAGAAGGAAAACTTACTCTAAAGGAATACCTCAACCGGGTGGTTTTTTACCGGAAACGTACATTTACTCATGATCAATTCCAGAAGTTTATGTTTGACCAGTCAACCGCTTATTCTGAAATGATTGAGTATATGCGAAAGGTGAAAGAACTAAACCATTTAAAGATAGCTGTGGTCAACAACGAAGCCCGGGAGCTGAATGAACACAGGATTAAGAAATTTCAATTAAATAAGATCGTTGATTTTTACATTTCTTCATGTTTTGTTCATTTTCGAAAGCCGGATGCCGATATTTTCCGGATAGCCCTCGACATTGCGCAGGTGCCGGCAGAACAAGTGTTATATATTGAAAACACACAGATGTTTGTTGACGTTGCGAGGGGTTTAGGGATTCGAAGTATCCTCCACACCGACTTCAAGTCCACACAATCGGAACTGGCTTTACATGGATTAATGGTATTAAAAGATTGATAAGAATAATAGGGCAAAAAGCCTGGTAACCATAAGAACCAGCCTGCTGTCATAAGCCAGGTTATGAAAATACATTTATATACTGTAAATCTTAATTTCTTTCAATTGCTGAGAATGTGTAAATTATATAACTTATTATAATAATTATATAATGTTTTATTTACAACATTAGTCTACCTTTTTAATGAGTTTTATTTTGAATGGAGCAGTAATTAAAAGCTGTTTTTTGATGCGCAATAATGGCAACCATTCTCTCCTCAATAACTTGATAAAACTCATAAAATCTAAAAATCAAAGATTATGGTTTATAGTAGAGTTGTGAAAAAAGCGTTGAAAAATACCTGGGAATCGGAAAACAAAGCAGTCTTGCCCAAAGCCAGAATTTACAGAGATCAGGATTGTATAGTCTCGAAATTAATTTATGACATTTTTGGAGGTGAGATATTAAAGACACCTATGAAAAAAAGCTGGCATTTTTATAACCGGATAAATGGTAAGCGGATAGATCTTACAGGATCTGCTTTTAAAAAATCAATAGATGAAAATAAGTACGAAGACATTCCTGTAACACCTGCAGAAACATCCGGCTACTTTGACAAAGTCGATTATTTCACTTTTATGATGAGGTTTATTAGAGCATTTGAAGAAGGGATAGGACTGAAGCAATATAGTAAAGGCGTAATGACCTGGTAATTACAGGAAAACAAACAAGGGGAAATATAACAGGAAATAAAAAATAATAATTCATAAAAAGAAAGGAAATTGAAGTGAACTACTTGTATTTAATCATTCCGATTGTTTTGATATTTTTTATAGGGATAAGAATTGTACGTCCGACTCAGCGCGGGTTAATAGAGAGGCTTGGTAAGTACCATAATTTTGCCAGTCCCGGATTTCACTGGATAATTCCGGTTATAGACAAACTATTCCTGGTAAATGTGACTGAGCAGATGGTGGATGCTGATCCGCAGGAAATAATCACTAACGACAACCTGAATGCAAGTGTTGATGCCCAGGTGTATTTCAGAGTTAAATCAGATGAAGAGAGTGTTAAAGGATCGACCTACAATGTAAATAATTACAAATGGCAGATTGTAAATCTGGCAAGAACAACTCTTCGTAATATTATCGGGACACTCACACTCAAATCAGCCAACAGCGAACGGGGAAAAATTAATGCCGATTTATATAAAACACTACATGATGAAACTCAGGGCTGGGGGATTGAAATCGTTCGTACAGAATTAAAAGAGATTGATCCGCCAAAAGATGTTCAGGAAACCATGAATAAGGTGGTAAAAGCCGAAAATGAAAAAATCGCTGCAATAGATTCTGCCACTGCTGCTGAAACTGTTGCCGATGGTATTAAACGTGCCAAGATTAAAGAGGCGGAAGGATTTAAGCAATCAAAAATTCTACACGCCGAAGGTGAAGCTGAAGCCATCAGGCTTGTAAATGAAGCAGCGGATAAGTATTTTATTGGGAATGCCCAGTTGCTGAGGAAGCTGGAGGCTCTTGAAGCATCACTCGGGAGTAATGCTAAAATTGTTGTGCCGGAAGGAGCTGAACTGGTAAATATCATTGGAGAGATGGCTGGAATAATTCCGCTTGACAGAAATAAAAAGGAGTGAGTTATAATTAATACATCTTACATTGAGGGTAAAAGCCGGACAGCTTGCCCTCATTTGGCTGTTGAATTAAGCAATACCATTAATAGGTTAATTACACCGTCAAATTTCTGACCAGGGGGGCAACCTGCTCACGCCGGTTATGGTCAGGGGCAATGGCTTACGCATCCTTTAAAGTGTGAGTGTGGGAGTGAGTTTTGAGGAAAAAGAACGAGAGTGATTACCAGCGCTCTTGCTCGCACTCGCTCTCACTCTCACTCTTTTTCATGTGGGCCCAGCCGGGATCAGGGCCGAGCGTTAATAAAATGCCCTGTGGGCATTTTTAGCATCTCCTTCGGCAAGCCTTCGGAGATCGGAGGAAGGAGCCCGACTGCTTCGGATGATGCCTGGAATGATGAAGAGTATTTCTTACCCTCTTTAAACAGCTTCTTGATCATCTGGTGATAAATCCTTACACCTTTAAACTCTATAATTTCCGAGTCGAGGAAGATAATGATACCGGTTTTCTTTTTAGGATCAAAAGTGATATAAGTATATATCCCGGGATCATAGCCTGAATGCCCCGGAAGCCTTCTTGCGAAAATGTACCTGGGTGCCACCAGTTTATAGAGGAAGGCATCAAATTCATTATAATTCCATGCAATAGCCTGGAATTTAGCTACATCCGGATATTGGATCTTCAGGTATTCGTCGATTGTTTCTTCTTTCAGAAATGTAGTTTCATTTACCTTCCCCCTGTTGATCATTAATTTAAGAATCTGGGCATAGTCTGTGGCGGTGGTTCTGAGCTGACCATCCGGGAAGGAGGGA
>Ga0315535_1000274_pt1 | contig 35961 bp, 28 predicted proteins | sample SalMarSW160220MG_2_FD_203092 | JGI IMG/M metagenome (GOLD analysis project Ga0315535, IMG submission 203092) | Salt marsh sediment microbial communities from the Plum Island Ecosystem LTER, Massachusetts, United States - Salt Marsh Sediment SW1602-20 ... | reverse complement strand
CAGCGCAGCGCCTCCCAGGCGACGTCCTCGCCCAGCAGGCGGGTGCGGCCGTTGTCCACCAGCACGACGTGGACCGTCTCGGGGCCGTCGATCTCCCCGGCACGCCGCGGGCCGGAGATCAGCGACACGTAGTTGCCGATGGGCTGTCCCGTGGCGGCCCGGGCGGTGATCTGCAGGAATCCAGACAGGTCCGACATGCGGGGCAGCAGCTTCTCGATGCCCACGAAGGCGACGTGCACCGGCGGCGCCGACGTGCTCAGGCGGATGTTGCCCTCGTTCTCGATGAGGGCGAGGGTGCCGGTCTCCGCCACCAGGAAGTTGCCACCGGAGATGCCCAGATCCGCGGCGAGGAACTCCTCGCGCAGGGCCTGTCGGGCCGTGGCCGCCAGGGCCTCGGGGGTCGCGTCCATGGGGGTGCCGAAATGCTCGTGGAAGAGCCGGCGGGAGTCGTCGAGGCTGCGATGGATGGCGGGCCCGACGATGTGACTGGGGGGCTCACCCAGAAGCTGGATGATGTACTCGCCGAGGTCCGTCTCCCGCACGTGGACGCCGCGGCCCTCGAGGTACTCGTTCACGCCGAGCTCCTCGGTGAGCATGCTCTTGGCCTTCACCACGCGGCGGATGCCGGCCTCGTCGACGACGGCTCCGAGGACGGCCAGCGCCTCCTCGGCGCTCTCCGCCCAGTGTACGCGCACTCCGTTGGCGATGAGGTTCGCCTCGGCCTCCTCGAGGTACCGATCCAGGTGTGTGATGACGTGCTGCTTCACGTCTCGGCACCAATCGCGCCACGCATCGATGTCGATCTGCGCCCACGCCTGGCGCCGGTGTGCGTCGAAGCTCTTCGTGGCGGCGGTGACGGCCGTCCGTATCTGCGGCTTGTTCCGGATGGTATCCGCCGCTGCCCGCGGGTAACCGGCGGGGCGCCCCCGGCTCACGACACCGCCTCCCAGAGCACCGACGCGAGGTGCCGGAAAGGCGTCGCGATCCCCCTGCGGCGGGCGCGTCCGGACATCTGCATGAGGCATCCTCCGTCCGCCGAAGTCACCATGTCCACGGGGGGAAGCGTGTCCAGCTTGCGGTCGGCCATGCCCGCGGACACCGCGGGCAGCTTCACGCTGAAGAGACCGCCGAAGCCGCAGCACTCCTCGTCGGCCTCCCAGGCGACCACCTCCGCGCCGGCGGCACGCAGCAGATCCACCGGCTCGTCGCGCACGCCCAGCTCGCGGAGCGCGTGACACCCGTGGTGGTACGCGACGCGCTTGCCCGCGAGCCCGGCGCCCAGGTCACCCACGCCCAGCACACGCACGAGGAACTGCGAGAGCTCCCACGTGCGTGCCGCGAGCTCCTCGGCGCGGCCGCGGTCGGCGCCGTCCAGCAGGTCCGGGTAGTAGCGTCGGAGCATCCCGGCGCAGCTTCCCGACGGGAGCACGACATGCTCCGCCCCCTGGAAGACGTCCAGCGTGTGGCGTGCCATGCGCCGCGCCTCGGGCATGTGTCCCGCGTTGAAGGCGGGCTGGCCGCAGCACGTCTGGCCTTCGGGGAAGTCGACATCGCAACCTAGTCGGCGGAGCAGTCGCACCGCGTCTGCGCATGCGTCGGCGAAGAGCCGATCGCCGAGGCACGTGGCGAAGAGGGCTACGCGAATGGGCACTCGGACTCCGGAGTGTGGGACCGCGGCGGGGGATCGTCCCGTGGTGCCCGCCAAGTTGGCCGGGGTGCGTCGAGGCGAGCAAGGGGCGGCGACGGAGGAGCCGTTTCACGGACCTCGAGAGCCGGGGCCCTCGTGCCCCGGCGTGGTCGGGGTGGTGGGGGGCGGCACGCTGTCGGCCAGGACCTCGAACACGGCCGCCCCCGGCGTCTCCAGGGTCAGACGGTAGCGCGGGTCGCGGAGCAGGTACTCGGACAGGCGGGGGTTGCGGCGGGGCTGCACCAGCACCCAGCGGGCGCCGAAATCCCGGGTGAGCACGGCATAGGTGTCGCGGGCGTCGTCGCCGGTGCACACGGGATCCGGGCAGGTCACGCGGGCGTCCTCGTCGGTGGACAGATGGTGGAACTCCCAGTAGAGCGCGGGGCTCCGGGCGTACTGGAAGATGGGGTCCATGCCGCCGACGTAGTGGTCGACACGGTCACGGGCGAACAGGGGCCCGAAGGTGTCCCAGTGCGTGTTGAAGACCAGGTCCCCGGGACGCGAGTGTGCGGCGAGCCAATCCGCGACCTCCTCCAGCGTATCCGCCGGCTGCGCGACGAACGTGTCGTTGAGGGCGTTCCGCCACAGCGAGTAGGCGAAGAAGAGCGGGATCGCCAGCAACAGGATTCGGGACGCCCACGCGGCGCGCCGCGCCGGCGTCAGCCAGGTCACGGTCAGGGCCAGGGACACGACGGCGAAGGCCGCCCACTGCACCAGCGAGCGGCGCGCCACGAGCCCGGTGAGACCCAGGAAGCCCCCGGCCAGCATCAGGGTCGTCCAGAGGTGCGCCCGCTCCTCCGGGGGCATGGCCCGGAGCGCCTCGCGATGCCGAAGGGCGGCCCACACCAGAGCCGCCAACGCCAGGCACCAGGGCACGAAGAGCGGCCACGCCATGTTCCACACGTCGTGCGGCTTGAGCGGAGCCAGCTCCACCGCGAAGGTCAGGGGGACGCCACCGCTCTTCTCGAAGAGCAGCTTGGCGATCTGGATCCACGCCAGGCGCGCGGCTCCCAACGGATTGGGCCGGAGCAGCCACCCCAGGATCGTGCCCGCTCCCACGGCCACGGCCAGACCCGGCAGGGTGCGCCAGCGCGACGGGGGCCGCTCCGGTGTGTCGTCCCCCAGCAGCCGGCGGTCGATGAGCACCACCAGCGCCCACGTCACCACGATCCCCGGGCCGAGCCAGAACATGCTCAGATGCACCCAGGTGACGGCGGTGGCCACCCCCACGGTCAGCAACGGCTGGCGCCGAACCAGCGCCGAGAGGAGCAGGAGGGCCAGAGGAACGGAGAGCTCCCCAGGCCGCACCGCCATGTAGCGGAAGAGGACGTTCGGGACCGCCAGGAAGAAGACCAGCGGCCAGAGGAACGCGCTCAGGAAGCGGTGACGAAAGGCGAGCCACGCCACCAGGAGGAGGCTCGTCACCGTCACGACGACCGCTGCCACGCGGATGGCCTCTGCGGGGTCGTGAAAGGCCGCGAAGGGGAGCAGCAGAACGTGGAACCCCCACCACAGGTCCGCCTTCTGCGTGGCGATGGCCGAGAAGGCGGTCCACGGAAAGGACGTGTAGAAGATCGAGGTCGCCGCGTACAGGCGCGCGTGCCCGATGTGATAGAACGAGTCGGGATCGGCGATGCGCGGGTACAGGAGCCAGTGGAAGGCCAGCGCCACCGCCGCGGCCATAAGCACCGCGACGACCGCCTCGCGGAAGCGGGACGTCACGGCGTGCACGGACGTGTGGGGCGCATGTGCCAAGATGCCGGCCACCCGCCGCGAGCGGCAAGGAGGGAGCCCTCCTCCGTTGCTGCCGGCTTCATCTGCCCCTCGGATGTCCCGGGGCGTGTCCCTGCCCCGCCGCCGCCGGCTCGTCGTTCGCCGTGAAGAGGACGACGGGTGCGCCGCCCCGGGCCTCGGGGCTGCCTGTGCGCTCCGCCGGGGCTTCCGGCCCTCTTGAACCTCACGTAACGTGAGGTTCTATCATGCCGTTTGGCCCGGGACGAAGAGATGCGGCCGGGGGCCGATCCAGGGAACGGCCGGTTCCCGGGCGGCATGGAGAACCACGGAGCGGACCATGGATGCGAGAGCCACCCTCAAGGTGGGCGAGCTGGCCAGGCGCACGGGGCTGACCGTGCGCACCCTGCACCACTACGACGAGATCGGCCTGCTGTCGCCGTCCAGGCGCACGCCGTCGGGACACCGGCTCTACGCACTGGCCGAGGTGAGGCGTCTCCAGCGCATCGCGTCCCTGCGCCAGGTAGGCCTCTCCCTCGACGACATCCGGCGGTGCCTGGATCGCCCGGAGTACACCCTGGAGCAGGTTCTGGAGGTGCAGATCCGACGGCTCCGTGACGAGCTGGCTCGCCAGCAGCGCGTGTTGGCGGAGCTGGAGCGTCTGCGCGATCGCGTGCGTGACGAGCCGCAGGACGTCTCCCTCGACGAGCTCACCCGGAGCGTGCAGGCCACCGTGGACTACGGGAAGTACTACACCCCCGAGCAGCTGGAGCGGATCGCCCGTCGCGGGGCCGAGCTCGGCCCGGAGCGTATCCACCAGTCGCAGCTCGAGTGGAAGGAGCTCTTCGAGGCCTTCGGGCGGGCCATGGACCAGGGGCTGGATCCGGCGTGCGACGAGGTCCAGGCGTTGGGGCGGCGCGCCCTGGCCCTGGTGCAGGAGTTCACCGGCGGCGACGAGGGGATCCGGGCGTCGCTGGCGCGCATGTGCGAGGAGGAGGGTGGCGAACGGGTCGTGGCCCGACACGGCCAACCCCTCAGGAAGGGACTGTGGGACTACTACATGAAGGCCATGAAGGCCGGAGGCCGCTCCGGCAGATCGTGACCGGAGGAGGCGGACGATCCATGCCGACCCGGGCTACAGGGCGCATCCTCCGTATCCGCACCGCGAATCCTCCAGGCCCCGATCTGGCTCTCTCCCCTGGACGGGGCAGCGTCCCCGATAGTCTGTTCCCTCTGGAGGAAACCATGTTCGCGAAGATCTTTCCGCATAACGAGCACGTCGCCGACCGCGCCATCCGGGTGATCCTGGGGCTCGTCCTCTTGAGCCTCGTCTTCTTCGGCCCCCGGACGGCATGGGGGTGGGTGGGCCTCCTCCCGCTGGTGACGGGGCTCGTCGGTGACTGCCCCCTCTACACGGTGTTGGGGTTGAGCACATGCCCTCGGAATGAGCGAGCCTGACGATCGGAGACTTCTTCTGGAAGCGTCGCTGGGAGACCGCGGCGCGTTCGAGCGCTTCGTCCAGAGGCACGAGGCGGCGGTCTTCCGGCTGTTGAGGAGCTCCGCCGCCGCCGAGGCCGATGCCGAGGATGCCCTCCAGGAGGCTTTCGTGGCCGCCTGGAGGGGAGCCGGATCGTACCGGGGCGGAGCCTCCGCACGCGGGTGGATCCTCACCATCGCCCGCAACGCCCTGCGTCGCAGCCGTCGCCGGCGCGTGGGGGAGCCTTCCACGTTCGAGCCCCTGGAAGAGCTGGGCCTCCAGGCGGGGTGGGGACGGGACGACACCCTGGAGGGGCTGGCCCGCCGGGAGGTGCTCGACCGGGCGATGCAGATGCTGGGAGAGGAGGAGCGCGAGGTGCTGGTGCTGAGAGAGCTGGAGGATCTCCCCGGCGAGGAGGTGGCCGAGATGCTGGGCATCACCGTGGCGGCGATGAAGAGCCGGTTGCACAGGGCACGCCTCAGGTTCCTGGCCGCGCTCCGGGAGGTGACGGATGAGTGACCTCGATCGGGAGGTGGCCGGCATCCGGTGCCGCGAGGTGCTGGAGCTGCTGTCGAGCTACCTCGACGGAGATCTCACCGAAGCGGAAGCCCGGCGCATCGACGATCACCTCAGGGAATGCGACCGCTGCGAGCACTTCGGGGGACGCTTCGGCGAGGCGGTGGCGGCCCTCCGTCACGAGCTGTCGCGAGCGACACCGCTCGGCCCGGAGGTGGCCCGCCGGCTGCGGGCGCGCCTTTCTGACGTGTAGGCGGAACCGTATCGCGACGGGCGGACGTGGTGTCACGCGCCGTCGCGGAGTCCGCCCGTGAGGGCGCCACACCCTCCGGTGCCGTCGGCGGCGTGGCAGGCGCCGCCACCACGGAGACGCTTCCCGTGGCCAGGTTCACGCGCAGGGGAGTGCGCAGCAGGGCCTGGTCGGTGGGAAGGCGCACGTCCGGCGTCAGGTCCGCGGGCCGGGAGAAGGCGTCGGCGCCCAGGAGCGCGGTGGGCTGATAGATCCGCTCCACCAGGGCCATGTCCAGGGTGGTGTCCACGGGGTTCACCCTGAAGTCCAGCTCCACCAACGTGTCGGGGATGCCCCAGTACTCGAGCTGTGAGGGGGCCGGGGCCGGGGGCGGCGGCGTCGCTCCCGGTGTCGTCGCCGCCGGTGTCGCCGCCGGCGGGAGAGGCTGACCGTTCACCCCCACGAGCCTCGCCTCCAGGGGCGGGGGGAGCTTGAAGAGCATCATCTCGGCACCGGCGAGGGACCGCGCGCCCAGGCGGACATGGCGGATGCCGTCCACCGTGGAGTCGCTCAGCACCGCCACCTGGGGAAGTGGTGCCTGCACCGGCTGCGCCGGCGCCGTGTCCAACGACAGGGGCCCCGCGAGGAACGCGTCGAAGGAGCGCGGCGCCCCGAAGGCCCCGGAGAGGCCCGCGTGCTGGCGTGCCCAACCGCGGGCCGGATCGGGAGTGCTGTCGACACGAGCGCCGGAGCGGGTCGTGTCCGTCGCCCACCACGCTTGGCCGGTGCCCCGGTCCATGGCATAGAGGAGGGTGGAGGGCTCCGGGCGCGTCGCCGAGGGCTTGGCCTGGAACAACCCCACCGCCAGGCACGCGCCGCCCAGGACCAGCGCCGTCACGGGAGCCCACCAGGCATTGGGCTCGCGCAGGGCGTCCAGGAGGGGCAGGACGACGAGAAGCGCCGTCACCATCATTATCCCCAGGTACATGGCGACGCGGATGCTCCCGGCCATCCAGGTGAGCTCGGTCAGCGGGACGAGGATCACCGATGCGGGAACGGCCAGAACCAGCAGCACGATCCACGTCACGATGCCGGGACGGTCGCCGGGGAGAATCGTCGCCACGAGCACGCCGAGCACAGCGGCGAGGGCGGGCCACTGCACGTCGACGGCTCCCGCCGGCGCCAGGAACGTCATCACCGTCGCGGCGATCACGGGGAGGAGCACGGCGCCGAGGGCGAGCTCCGAGAGGGAGAGCTTCCGCCTCGCCACCGAGAAGAGCGTCGTCACGATGAAGAGGGCGGCACCCAGGAGCGCGAGGACGTACCATCCCTCGCTGTGGTAGGCGCTGCCCACCAGTCCGCCCAGCTCGCGGTGGAATCGGGGCAGCCAGCGGACGAGGCCGTACCCCGCGCCACCTGCCAGGAGGGTGGCCAGCACCGCCACGGCGAGCCCCACCCCGATGCCGCCGAGGGTTCCCCCCTTGCGAAGCACGGTGAGGAACGAGAGGGCGGTGAGGAGGAGGATCACCACCGTGATGGGGATGATCCACGACGTCGAGTACACCAGGAGACCGAGGACCGGCACGCTGACGTACACCACGTTCGGCGCGTTCACGGTCGCCAGGTCGGCGTTGCCGAGCTGCCGGAGCATGCTCAGCGCGTTCACCCCTTCGTGCTGGAGCGTGCCCTCGGAGAGGTTCTCCGGCGTGTCGAAGGCTTCGTGGTAGACGTGCGCCCGGGCGATGGCAGCGAAGTTCAGCCCCTGACGCCCCGCATCCTTGAAGATCGAGAAGTCGGTGTCGTTGGGGAGCTTCTCGTAGACCAGCGGTGACAGCGAGTTGGCGAAAGCGTCGGGATCTCCGGCGGCGAGCTGGCGGACGATCCATCCGTCGTCGGCGCCCGTCTGGAACATGATGGAGGGGCCGCCTGCCCCTCGCATCTCGAGGTTGATCACGACCTTGACGTCGGACATCCAGGGATCCTGGTGCACGAAGGCGCGGGCACCCATGAGGCCGAGCTCCTCGGCGTCGGAGAGGAGCACGATGACGTCGTTCTTCAGCGGCGGCCCGGCCTTCAGAGCGCGCACCGCCTCCAGCACCGCCACCACGCCTGCGCCGTCGTCGGCGGCGGCATGGGACAGGCCGGCCCCGTCGTAGTGGGCGTCGATGAGCACCGCGCCCGTCGACGCGGTTCCGGGGATGCGCGCCAGGATGTTGCGCACGGTGGCGCCGCGGATCACGCCCGAGCGGAGACGGATCAGGGAGGTCGCGGTCTCCACCGAGGGATCCAGCCCCAGCTCCCGGAGGCGGCTCACCAGGTACTCGCGCACGCGGGCGTGCTCCGTCGAGCCCACGGGATGGGCCTGGCGGGCGATCTCCATCAGGCTCGACATGGCACGGGCCGACGAGAAGGCCGTGTCCGGCGCGTTGGCGGGCACCGGGCTGGGCACGGCGCGGTAGGAGCTGGACAGGAAGCCGACGGCGGCCAGGAGCACGAACGTCACCGGGCCCTTCCAGCGGGTGGCCGGCGCGGCGTCCAGGCGTCGCGGCGGCCGCTCCCGCGGTACGGCGGGAGCACCGGGCTCCTTCTGAGCTGCCTTCCCCTTCCCCTTCCCCTTCGCCGGGGGTGGCGCGCCGGCCGGGGGCTCGGGAGCCTTCCCGGACTCGCCCAGGAGCGCTGCGCGCTCCTCGGGCGAGAGCTCCGGCTCGGACTCCTTACCGTACTTCTCCTTGTCATCGTCGGTGATGCCGAGCTCGTCGTCCGACGGCAGCTCGGGAACCTTGTAGTCGCTCATGGACGGCGCCCTGCCAGCGCTCTCACCACGTCGTCGATTGCGTCACGCACCCGGGCCGACGGGAGTCCCGAGCCGTTGGAGAGGATGGAGAAGACCACCTCGCGGCCGTCATCCCCTACGAGATACCCCGAAAGAGAGTTGACATTGGAGATGGTCCCGGTCTTTGCAAAGAGCCTGCCCTCGAGTTCGGGAAGGCGGTCCTCCAGGGTGGAACCCTCCTCCGAGGGTTGGGCCAGCGCCTCGCGGAACCGCTCACCGTAGGGTTGGGCTTCCATGTAGCGGAGGATACTCACCAGGGCCCTGGGAGTCACCAGGTCGGAGGACGAGAGCCCCGAGCCGTCCCGGACCACCAGGTCCAGGGAGTCCACGCCGACGTCGTCCTGGAGAAAGTCCTTCACGACCTTGATGCCCTCCGGCCAGCTCCCCCGCGCCCCGCGCACGGCCCCCAGCGTCCGGATGAGCTGCTCGGCCATCCAGTTCTGGCTCGGGGCCAGAATTGCCTGGACGATGTCGGACAGGGGCGGAGAGACCAGCGTGGCCACCAGGGTGGCGGCCGGGCACGACGACATCTCGTTCGCCGCGCAGCCCCGGCCCAGCGACACGCCGGGGTCCCAGACCACGGACCACCCCCCGTCCACCTCGACTCCCTGCTCTCCCAGGATGCGGTGGAGCGCCGCCGTGGCCTGACGCACCGGATCGCGGAGGGCGACGGACGTCGTGTCGGTGGCGCCTGCCCGGACCTGCCCCTCCAGCACCAGCCTGCGCGACTCGGGAAGGTAGGCGCCGCGGATGCGCGTGGTGGAGTCGGCGGGTGCCGTGACCACCTGGGAGACCACGAAGCCGGCGGTCCCGGTGGGGCTCCAGGTCAGGGTGGGTGCCTGGGCCGGCGTGGGCGCCCCCAGGGCGCGGACGTGGAGCACGCCGTCGTCGATGGCGAACGCGCCACCCGTGGCGGCGTAGGCGGCCCCCAGATCCTCGGCTTCCCAGGTCGGTCCGACGCTGGTGGAATCCCAGGCCGACGCGTCCACCACCAGCGCTCCCGTCACGTGCCGCACGCCGGCTCCCAGAACACTGTCCGCCAGCGCGGCCAGCGCATCCTCGCCCGACGGCCAGAAGGGTCGGCAGAGCGTCGGGTCGCCAGTGCCCACCAGCACCAGGTTCCCGTCCAAAACGCCGTCCTCCTCCGTGCCCGTTCCCCAGAGCGCCGTCCGGTACCGGTAGTCCGGGCCCAATAGCGCCAGCGCCGCGGACGTGACCAGGAGCTTCTCGTTCGACGCCGGCACGAACTTCCGGCGGGCGTTGCGCTCGTAGAGGGTCCGCCCCGTGGCGGCGTCCACCGCCAGGACGCCGAAGTGCATCTGGTCGAAGGGCGGCGTGTCCAGGATGCGGTCGACATCGCGGCTCAGGGCCCCTCGGGGGGTGGTGGGGACGGGGGCCGGAGCGCGCCGCGGAGGAGGGCTCGCCACGGGAGGGATGGGAGCGGGCGCACGCCGCTGAGCGGGGTTCTCCACGGGATGGACAGGGACCGGGGCGGGTGCCGCGCTCGACGTCGCACAGCTCGCGTGCGCGGCAGCCAGAAGCAATGCCGCCAGCACCTTCCACTCGCCGGAGCGGTGGCGGCGGGCCCTTCGGCGTGGGAAGAGGGCGGACTGGACGAAGGCCGTTCCTCCGTGGCTCGTCACCTCGCTGGGCGTGTGTCCGGTCTCCCGCTTCATGGCCCGGCCCAGCGCGTTGGCCGACGAATAGCCCAGCGCATAGGCGGTCTCCTCGACGGTCTTGTGGTCCCGGGCCAGGCACGCCCCGGCGAGGAGGAGTCGGCCCCAGACCAGAACGCGCCGGGCCTCGGGCAGCCCGTCGGCACGGAGGGCCACGCCCAGAGCCCGCCGGGAACGCCCCATGGCCGCAGCGAAGGCCGCGACGTCGGGGGTCTCCCGCGCGTGCTCCACGGCCCAGGCGACCGCGTCGGCGCCGAAGGCTCCGTGGCGGCCCTGAAGGGCGGAGCGCACGCGCTCCGCACGGGCGAAGCAGAGCGCCCGTTCCACGGCGTGGCGGATACCACCATGGTCGGCGTGACCGACGGGCGGCCGCGCGAGCACGATGCCGCCCACGCCGATGCGGCCGAAGCGGAAGAGCTCGGGGTCACCCCGAGCCAGGTCGGCGTGGGCGACGATGGCGATGCCGGGATGCGCCTGGCGGATGCGCCTGATCTCCGCCACGGCCTCTTCCCGGCCGGGCGAGTCGGCGTCGACGATGCACCCATCCAGAGGCTCCGCTGCGAGGAGTCGCTCCAGGCCCGACCACGAATGAGCGAGCGCGACCTGGTGCTCGCCGCCGAGAGCGTCGCACAGCCGAGCTTCAGCCCTTGGATCGGGCTCTAATACCGCCAGATACGCCAATGATGTACCCAGCTCCAGCCGAGAAGCGGGCCCGTCGGGGGGGAACTGCGAAGATGGACGAGGGCGTTCGGATCGGCAAGCGCGTGGACGGGCGGGAACGAGCTACGCTTCGATGGGCTCCAGCGTCACCGCCGTCCCGTAGCAGAGCATCTCGGCGGTTCCCTTCATCATCTCCACCGTCTGGAAGCGCACCATGATGATGGCGTCGGCCCCCAGGGCCTCCGCTTCCTCGATCATGCGGTCGATGGACTGCTCCCGGGCCTCCGCGGCCATCTTCGTGTACTCGCGGATCTCACCGCCTGCGAGATTGCGCAGCAGGGCCATGATGTCGCGGCCGACGTTGCGGGCGCGGACCGTGTTGCCGCGAACCAGGCCGAGGGTGGACTTCACGCGCATCCCGGGGATCTCCCAGGTCGTTACAACGATCATCGGTACACGTCCCTGTAGGGGTCGGTGAGCCAGTCACGGTACCGATCCCAGATCACGCTGGCCAGAAGCAGGATCATGCCGATGACCACGGCCCCGATGGCCAGCTTCTCCCACGGATCCACGGGGGACCGCGTGAACACGAAGATCCCGTACGCGATCCACGCAACGGCGCCCGCCACCACCAGGATCCAGCCGATGGGCCGCGCGAGGTTGTCGTTCACGGCGTCCCAGACGGAATGCTCGTGGGTGACGGGCTGGAAGCTGAGGTCCTGGAAGTCACCCTTGAGGGACCTGAAGATCGCGACCTCACGGCTCAGCTCGGTGGACGCCGATATCTCGGCCTCGACGCGAGCGTGCTCCTCCGGCGGCAGCTCGCCGTCGAGGAAGCGCATCAGGTCTTCGTGAGTGACTCGTTCCGGCACGTCTCGCTACTCCTCGGAAAAGCCCGCGCCCATCTCTTCCAACGCCTCTTTGAGAGCCCGCCGCGCATGGAAGAGCCGGCTGGCCACGGTGCCCTCCGGAATATCGAGGATCCTGGCGATCTCGTTGTATCGAAAGCCCTGCAGCTCCTTCAGCACGAGAACCTCCCGATGCTCTTCGCCGATGCGCTCGAGAGCGCGCCAGAGGAGCTCCCGCGCGGCGGACCGCTGGCGCTGTCGCTCCGGACTCCTGTTCGCGTCGGCGGGCCGGAGCTCGAGCTTCTCATCCAGGACCTCCATCTTGAACCTCGCCTTTCGGCTGCGAAGCATATCCCGGCAGTGGTTCCTCAGAATCTGGAAGAACCACGGCCCGAAGGAGCGGCGCAGGTCGAACCGGTGGAACGACTCGTAGGCCTTGACGAAGGCTTCCTGGAGCGCGTCCCTGGCGTCCTCGAGGTTGCCCAGCATGGCCACCGCGAGCCGGAGCCCCGCCGGCTCGTACGCCCGTACCAACGGTTCGTAGAACCGGGCGTCACCAGCCTTGCACTTGCGGATCAGCTCCTTCTCGATATCCGGCTGCAACCCTGCTCCTTCCTGTGAGACCGCCTACGGAGGTCCGAGGCAATTTCTTCACCAGAGGGGCGGATGTCCACGCAATTCTCCGCTCAGTGGCGGGCCGCGAAGTCCAGGACCCACCGGAGCGCCCCGAGCGCCATCAAGGCGAAGCCCTCGGCGCGGGACACGCGCCACCCCGTGCGCATCACGAGGAAGACGATCCCCACCATGGCGGTGAGCGCCAGGAGAGAGGCCCGCGCCGCGGGGTCCAGCGCCATGGGATGGGCGATCCCCGCCACCCCCAGCACGCCGAGCACGTTGAAGATGTCGCTGCCGATCACGTTGCCCGCGCTCAGCGCCGTGTGGCCGCGGGCCACTCCCGCCAGCGTGGTGGCCAGCTCCGGCACCGACGTACCGGCCGCCACGACGGTGACGCCGATGACCCACTCGCTCACGCCGAAGGCGCGGGCGAGGGCGGTGGCGGAGCCGATGAGGAAGTGCGACGCCACACCCACCAGGGCCAGGCCGAACACCAGCAGGCACCCGTCTCGCCAGGGTTTGACGCTGGGCACACCCACCTCTCCCGGCGCCGGCGTGGTCACCGGCCGCACCTCGTGCCTGGTCCTCCAGACGAGCGAGAGGTAGGCCCCCAGCAGGGCCAGGAGGATCACGCCGTCCAGCTTGCCCAGGTGCAGGTCGAGGGCCACCAGGAGGTACAGGACCACGGTGGCGCCCACGAGGACCAGGGCATCCCTCCAGACCAGCAGCGAATCGGTGGGGATGGCGCGGAAGAGCGCGGCGCTCCCCAGGATGAAGCCCAGATTGAAGATGTTCGATCCGACGACGTTGCCCACGGAGATGGCGCTCTGCCCCTCGAACGCCGCCACGAGGGTGACACCGAACTCCGGAGCGGACGTGCCGAGGGCGACCACCGTGAGGCCCACCACCAGCTCGGAGACGCCGGCACGGTGAGCGAGGCAGGACGCGGAATCCACTACATACTTGGCCCCCACGGCGATGCCGAGGAAGGTGAGCAGCACGATGAAGCCGTTGGCCCAGACGGGAAGTGTGGCCATGTCGTGGTTCGCCGGGGGCTGCGGAGGGCACCGTGAAAGCTAGCGCCAAGCCCGGGCTTCGATCTACCGGAGCCCTGCGTCTTCGGAGCGGACCGAGGCGGGACGGAAATGTCCCCCGTCCTCCGGGGCGGGCTGCCGTGGCCGTCCCGGTTTCCCCTGCGCGATATTACTTTGCTGCCCGCACAGCCACCCTGCCGACGGAGAACGTTGATCCAGGCCAAGACCCCCCGGCGTGACGCCTCGCAGCCGAGCCTCGCCCAGGCAAGAACAGAGGCGGCAAGGCTCCGCCGTGAGATCGAGCGCCACGCGCACCTCTATCATGTGGAGGACCGCCCCGAGATCTCCGACGAGGCGTACGACGCGCTCTTCCGGCGTCTTCAGGAGCTGGAGCGGATCCACCCGGAGCTCCTCACGCCCGACTCGCCGACGCAGCGGGTGGGCGGCGAGCCGTTGGAGCGCTTCGAGACCGTGGCGCACACCGCCCCTATGCTGTCCCTGGACTCCACGCAGGACGCCGACGAGGTGCGCCGGTTCGACGAGCGCGTGCGCAAGGCGCTGGGCGAGGAGCGGCCCACGTACGTCCTCGAGCCCAAGCTGGACGGGGCGTCCATCGAGCTGGTGTACGAGGACGGCGTGCTCGTGCGTGCGGTCACCCGCGGCAACGGCAGGGAGGGCGAGGGCGTCACCGAGAACGTACGCACCATCCCCACGGTGCCACTTCGCCTGCGCACGGAGGAACGCGCCGCACCGGCCTTCGTGGCGCTGCGGGGCGAGGTCATGATGTACATCTCCGACTTCGAGGCCTTCAACGCCCGCCTGGTGGAGACGGACCAGGAGCCGTACGCGTCGCCCCGGAACTCCGCGGCGGGGAGCATCCGCCAGCTCGACCCGCGCATCACCGCGTCGCGGAAGCTCGACGTGCTGGTCTACGACGTCCTCGAGGTGCGGGGCGAGACCTTCGCCACCGACACCGAAGGCGTCGACGCCATCCGGGAGTGGGGCTTCACGACCCCGCCTCGGCTGGAGACCGCCGCCACGGTGGAGGAGATCCTCGCCTACCACGCAGAGTTCGACGCAAAGCGGGACGAGCTGGACTACGAGATCGACGGAGTGGTCATCAAGCTGGACGACCTGGCGGCCCGTGCCCGCATGGGCACCACGTCGCACCACCCACGGTGGGCGCTCGCCTACAAGTTCGAGCCCCGCAAGGAGGTCACGCGCATCGAGAAGATCGCGGTCTCGGTGGGCCGGACAGGCGTGCTCACGCCCGTGGCGCTCCTGAGACCGGTGGTGGTGGGCGGCGTCACCATCTCCAGGGCATCGCTGCACAACCGCGAGGAGCTCAAGCGCAAGGACATCCGCGAGGGGGACACCGTCCGCATCCAGCGCGCGGGGGACGTCATTCCCCAGGTGGTGGAGGTGCTGCACCAGGAGGCGGAGCGCTCCGGCCCCTTCGAGATGCCCACCGAGTGTCCCGCGTGCGGCACGCCGGTGGTCCAGGACGGGCCGCGCACCGTGTGTCCGAACCGGTTCGGATGCCCGGCACAGCTCAAGGGGCGCATCGTCCACTTCGGCGCCCGGGAGGCGTTGGACATCGAGGGGCTGGGTGAGGAGACGGCGAAGCTCCTCGTGGACCGCGGGCTGGTGCAGGGGCTGGCCGACCTGTTCGACCTGAAGCGCGACCAGCTCATGGAGCTGGAGGGCTTCGCCGAGAAGTCGGCGACGAACCTGGTGAACGCCATCGCCTCGAGGAAGGAGCCGGAGCTCCGCCGATTCCTCATCGCCCTGGGGGTGCCGGAGGTGGGTGTCGCGGTGGCCCGGGACCTGGCCGCCCACTTCGGGAAGCTGGCCGCCGTCCGCGCGGCGGACGCGGAGACCCTGGAGGGGGTGGCCGGCATCGGCCCGAAGATGTCGGCCGCCATCACGTCGTTCTTCCGCGACGCGCGCAACGCGGCGGCCATCGACGCCATTCTGGCCCATGGCGTGGAGCCGGAGGAGACGGAGCCCGCGCTGGTGCCGGCGGAAGGGGCCGACGCCGGGGCGGCCGTCTTCACGGGCACCATCCCCATCCCCCGCTCCCGGGCGGAGGAGATCTGGCGGAGCGTGGGCGGACGGGTGGTGGCGTCGGTGAGCGGCAAGACCGACCTCGTCGTGGCCGGCGAGAACGCCGGCTCCAAGCTGGAGAAGGCGGAGAAGCTAGGCGTCCCTGTGATCTCCTTCGCGGACTTCGTGCGCAGGGTGGAGGATCTCGGCGGATCCGTGCCCGATGCCGACGAGCCTCCTCCGGGGGGATCCCGCGCTGCACCTTCCCGGGGCTCGGCAAGCGCCGCCGATCCGGAGTCGCCGGAGGGCTGATGGAGAACCTCGACGTCGCCCGCACGCTGGAGGAGCTCGCCGATCTCCTCGAGATCCAGGGGGCCAATCCCTTCCGGATCCGCGCCTATCGCAACGCGGTCAACACCGTGGAGAGCCTGAGCCGCCCACTCCGCGACATGGTGGACGCCGGCGAGGACCTCACCGAGCTGCCGGCGGTGGGCAAGGAGATCGCGGGGCACATCACGGAGCTGCTGACCAAGGGCAACCTCACCCGCCTGGACGAGGTCGCCGCCGAGTTCCCGCGCACGCTGGTGGAGCTCATGCGCCTGGACGGCGTGGGCCCCAAGAAGGCGCGTAAACTGTTCACAGAGCTGGACGTGCGCACCGTGGATGATCTCCAGGCGGCGCTGGAGGCCGGCAGGGTCGAGGCCCTGGAGGGCTTCGGCAAGAAGAGCGCCCAGAAGATCCTGCACGCGATAGAGGAGCACCGTCGCCACGTCGGCCGCTTCCTCCTGGACGACGTGGAACAGCTCCTCGCGGGAGTGCGCGCGCACATGGAGTCCGCGCCCGGGGTGAAGCGCCTGGAGGTCGCAGGGAGCCTGCGCCGGCGCAAGGAGACCATCGGAGACGTGGATCTCCTGGCCGAGTGCGAGGGGGACGGCACCGACGTCGTGGCCCACTTCGTCGCGTTTCCGGGTGCCGCGCGCGTGGAGGCGGCCGGGGGCACCAAGGGCAACATCGTGCTTCCCTCGGGCCTGTCCATCGACCTGCGCGTGATTCCGCACCGCTCCTTCGGCGCCGCGCTCCAGTACTTCTCGGGCTCGAAGGAACACAACGTCGCGGTGCGGACCCACGCAGTTCGCCAGGGGCTGAGGGTGAACGAGTGGGGCGTCTTCCGCGTGCCCGACGGCGTCGATCCCGGGACCCTGGGCAAGGAGGACGGCGAGCGTCTGGCGGGGGAGGACGAAGCAGACGTGTACGCGGCCCTGGGCATGGCCTGGGTGCCGCCGGAGCTCCGGGAGAACCGGGGCGAGGTCGAGGCGGCGCTGTCGGGAGGGCTACCACGGCTGGTGGACGTGGAGGACATCCGCGGCGACCTGCAGATGCACTCGACCTGGAGCGACGGCAAGGTCTCCGTCGAGGAGATGGCGCTCGCGTGCCGGGAGCGGGGGTACGAGTACATGGCCATCACGGACCACAGCCAGGCCATGGCCATGGTTCAGGGTCTCACGCCGGAGCGGGCGCGGGCGCAGTGGCAGGAGATCGAGGACGTGCGCCGGAGCGTGGAAGGCATCGCCATCCTGCGCAGCGCCGAGGTGGATATCCTCAAGGATGGCGGCCTCGACCTGCCGGACGACATTCTGGAGGGACTGGACGTAGTGGTCGTTTCCGTCCACTCCTTTATGGATCAGGACAAGAAGACCATGACCGATCGGGTGCTCGAGGCCATCCGGCATCCGGAGGTGGACGTTCTCGCGCATCCCACGGGGAGGCTGCTGAATCGGAGGGAAGCCTTCGAGCTCGACGTGGAGGCGGTGCTGGAGGCCGCCGCGGAGCTCGACGTGGCCCTGGAGCTGAACGCGAACCCGAACCGGCTGGACCTGAGTGACGTGCACGTGCATCGGGCCAAGGAGCTCGGCGTCAAGGTGGTGGTGAGCACCGACGCCCATTCACCCCGGGGGCTGGACTACATGCGCTTCGGGGTGGACCAGGCCCGGCGCGGGTGGCTGGAGGCTCGGGACGTGCTGAACACGATGTCGCTGGCGGAGCTCAGGACGTGGCTCGCGAGACGGTCGGCGTGAAGGGCGAGACCGGGTGACTGGCCTCGTCATCGATGTCGTCCTTCTGGTGGCCGGCATCGGCGTCCTCTACTTCGGCGCCGAGTGGCTCGTGCGCGGCTCCGCCAGGCTCGCGGGCTCCCTGGGCGTGAGCCCCATCGTGGTGGGCCTCACGGTGGTGTCCTTCGGCACGTCGGCGCCCGAGCTCGTGGTGAGCACCATGGCCGCGCTGCGCGGCAACCCGGACCTGGCCCTCGGCAACGTTCTCGGATCGAACCTGGCCAACATCGGCCTGATCCTCGGGGTGGCCGCCCTCATCCGGCCACTGGAGGTGGCCGCCCGGGTGGTGTGGCGCGAGATGCCCCTCATGCTGGCCATCACCGCGGGGTTCTATCTGCTGGCGTCGGACTCTATGCTCTCCCGGGGGGACGGGGTCATCCTGCTCCTCGCGCTGGTGGCGTACCTCGTCTTCGTGTTCCAGTCGGTGGAGGCCGAGGCGCCGGAGATCCTGGGCGAGTACGAGGAGTTCATGAAGGCGTCCGCCGAGGTCGAGACCAGGATCCACCTCTCCGACGTGGGTCTCATCGTCGTCGGGTGCACGGGCCTGGTGGTGGGCGGCTACGCCATCGTAAGGGGCGCGGTGGCCATAGCCGCCGCGCTGGGCGTCTCCCAGATGATCATCGGCCTCACGGTGGTGGCGGTGGGCACGTCCCTCCCGGAGCTGGCGACGTCCGTGGTGGCGACCGTGCGCAAGGAAGCCGACATAGCTGTGGGAAACGTCATCGGGTCGAACATCTTCAACATCGCCGGCATCCTGGGCGTGGCTTCCGTCATCCAGCCCATGCACGTGCCCTCCGCGGTGCTGCGCCACGAGATCCCCGCCGTCCTGGGCATGTCCATTCTCCTGCTCCCGCTGCTGCGCACGGGATGGAGGATCCAGCGGTGGGAGGGAGCCCTCCTGCTGGTATGCTACGTCACGCTGGGCGCGTGGCTGTTGTGAGCGACGCTCGAGACCCCGGGCCGCGGCTCGTCCTACTTCTTCAGCGTGAACGGTCTTCCCAGCGCTCGGCTCACCGCCGCTTCCAGGACCTCGTCCCTGCCGGCGCGGATCCCGGCGAGGGTCGGGGTGACCTCGAGATCGGGAATGATGCCGACGCGCTGCGTGGGCTTCTCGTCAGGATAGAAGACGCCGATCCCGCTGATCATGGTGCGCAGGCCACCCGGCAGGGGAATGGCAGACACGTTGCCGTCGGCGCCCGCGGTCGTGCTGCCCACCACGAGGGCTCCGGCCGCCCTGAACGCCATGGTCGTATACTCGGCCTGACTCTGGGAGACCGCGTCCACCAGGACCACGACCTTCCCCGGGAAGTGCGGCCGAAGGGGTTGGAGAAGCACGGGCTCGGTCCACTCGAAGGCACCGGGGTTCGACATGTCGCCGTGAGTGAAGCGGGCGAAGGGCGTGGGCTCGGTCACGAGATGACCGCCGAGGGTGAAGACGACGAACTCGTCGGGGTAGTTGCGAATGTCGATCACCAGCACCTTCGCGTCGGCCGCCTGGCGGAGATAGTCGTCCATGTCCGCGTTCTTCACGGCTGAGAGCTTCAGGTACGCCACCTCCGGCGTGAGCATCCGGAACGCCGGACCTGCGAGGTCGTGGGTCATGCCCGCCCTCACGTCCACGCTGTCGTGCGGGACCCGCCGGGCGGTCACGTCGAAGGCGCCGCTCGCACGACGCCCCCGTATGCGTACGGGGCCCTCCGGCCCCGTGGTCAAGGCGCGGCCCATGTCCCGTAGCCTGGCCGACTCGTTGGAGTCCGCGTAGTAGGGCCGCCATGCGGCGACGAGGGAGTCGATGGGGATTCCGTCGATGGCCTCGATGACGTCGCCGACCCGGAGGCCGGTCGCCGGCCCGAGGGTGGGTTGGGCGTACCCCGTCACCACGGCCTTGCCCTGGACGAAGCGCACGATGACGGGGAGTTGCGCGGAGCCTCGCGGGGGTCGAACCGCGATGTCGCTCCACAGGTTCGCGTGGGTGTCGTGGATCCGCGCGATGAGCCGCATCATGGCCATCCGGTACGCGTCGTGGTCGGCGGCGGCCATGAGGCGCGGCACGAAGTCGGCCAGCACCCCGTCCCAGTCCTCGCCGACGATGTCTCGATTGGGATACCAGTACTCGACGATGTTCCAGAGGCGGTACAGGGCCAGCAGCCGGAACCCGGCGTCGGGGGTGCTCATGTGCGCATAGGCCGCCTCGGTGCCGAAGTCCGGATTCTCCACACCCCTGTTCAAGGACACGTAGTACTGCTCGGGTTCCGTCGAGCGACGGTCGTAGATGAGCTCGAGTCGGTGGCTCAACTCGGTGCCCAGCGCACGCGTGTCGTGGATCCATGCGACATCCGGCAGCAGGTATGCGCCGGTGGGCGACGTCGCACACGGAGCGCACGGCGGCGGGTCACCGAGTCTGGCCAGCCATTCAGCCATGGCTCGATCGGCCGCCGCGCCGTCGGGCGCCCGGAGGACGGCGGGCATGACCCTGAAGAGCTCATAGTCCCAGTTGACGTCGCCCGCGACGACGCGGGGATGATGGTACTTGACGAATCCCCACACTCGGCCCAGCAGTGTCAGGTTTTCGACTTGCAGCGCCGAGAGGGCTTGCGTGTGGATCCCCGAGCCGGCGTCGAAGGCGGTGTCCAACTCCACCGGGCTCTTCACGCGCGGGGATGCGTCCTCGATGGGCTTCCCGTCCACCAGCAGATCCAGGTCATCCGCCCACACGTCTCCCCCTCCCACCAGAAGAGCGCCAAGAAAGAGGGTCCGGGCACGCCGGTCCAGAGGAAGCTGGATCCGGTATTCGGTCCACCCGGTGGTCCCCGCCAGGTGTCTGCCCTGCATGTTGTCGAACTGGAGGCCGACGCTTCCTCCGTCCTCGCGCAGCCAGAGGCCGGCGAAGCCGGTGACGTCATCGGTCTTCAGCCAGCCCCGGAGCTCGAGGGTCTTCCCCGAGAAGGTCACGGGCAGCGACATCGACAGAATCGCGGCTCCACCGCCAGGGGAGTCTGTGGGCGAGCGCACCAAGTGTGCCGCGTAGCGCCCCCCATGGACGACAATGGAGTCCAGCAACACCGTGCGCGGCGTTGCACTCCAGCCCACGATGTGTCCCCCGGGGCCCGACGACTCGAAGGTCCACGCGCCGTGGTGGTCCGCCTGCGCGGCAATCCGGGAGGGGATCGCGCAGCCGAAGGCGAAGAGGACGGCAAACGCACGCTGCAGCTTCATCTCACCCCTCCCGAGTCGATGTTGCTGCCAATTCATGGACACACGAATGGACACACGATAGGTGTGAATGGATGCGGCAAGCGCATGGGCTATACGTTCTCCAGCGCCTGCTCCAGGTCGGCGATGAGATCGTCGGGGTGCTCGATGCCCACGCTGATGCGCACCATGGAGGGCGTAATCCCGATGTGCACCCGATCCTCGGGAGGCACGTCGGCATGGGTCATGGTACCGGGGTGCTCCGCGAGGCTTTCGGTGCCACCCAGGCTCACCGCCAGCTTGATGAGCTTGAGGGCATTGAGCAGCCGGAAGGCTTCGGCCTCGCCGCCGCGCACCTCGAACGAGATCATGGCACCCGGGCCCACGCACTGCTTCCGGTAGATCTCGAACTGCGGGTCTCCCTCCTCCAGATGCCCCAGGTAGTGCACGCGTTCCACCTTGGGGTGGTCCGCCAGAAAGTCGGCCACGTAGCGCGCGTTCTTCATCTCGCTGGTCATGCGCAGCTTGAGCGTTTCCAGGCTGCGCAGGAGGAGCCAGCTCGTCCACGGCCCGGCCATGGTTCCGAATATGGTGCGCGTCACCTTGACCAGCTCGACGAGCTCCGTGGGCCCCAGGCATCCGCCGGCGATGAGGTCCGAGTGCCCGCCCACGTACTTCGTCAGCGAGTACAGCACCAGATCCGCGCCCAGCTTGAGCGGATGCTGGAAGAGCGGTCCCAGGAACGTGTTGTCCACCACCAGCAGGGCACGCCGCTCGTCGTCGCCGCTTTCGGCGGCGATGCGGGCGCACGCCTCGATGTCCATGAGCACGTTGGTGGGGTTGGCGGGCGTCTCCACGAAGATCATGCGCAGGCGCTTCCGCCTGTCACCTTCCCCCAGGACGCGCTCCAGCCCCTCGATGCCCTCGACGGCGGGGAAGCCCACGGCCTCGATCCCGAACTGTGGGAGCACCTCGTGGAAGAGATACTCGGTGCCTCCGTAGACGGGCTCGGGAAAGACCAGCACGTCGCGGGGACGCAGGAACGTGAAGACCGTCGTCGAGATTGCGGCCATCCCGCTCTCGAAGGCCGCCGCCTCTTCGGCGCAGTCCCAGACGGTGAGACGGTCCTCGAGGATCTCGAGGCCGGGGTTGTTGAGGCGGGAGTAGATGAGTCCGGACATCTCCGCCGGCTTCTTCTCGCGCAGCCCGTACGCGACCTCGAAGAAGGCCTTGCCGGCCTCGGCGGACTCGAAGACGAAGGTGGAGGTCTGGAAGATGGGGGGCTTCGCGGCCCCCTCCGACCATTCGGGGGCGTACCCGTAGCTCATCATGAGGCTCTCGGGCTTCACCTCGTGGTCGCCGATGTGCTTCTTCTTCTCCTTGTCCCACATGGGGAGGTACCTGGGTTAGCCGGGCGCGTGACCGCGGACCACCGCCGCGACGGCTGGAACGGCGGGGGCCCGTTTGTGGCGCGGGAGGTGCCTGAAAGCTAACGTTTGGGCCCATGCTATCCATCGACTTGAGCGGCAAGCGCGCGTTCGTGGCGGGCGTCGGCGAGGACAGCGGGTACGGGTGGGCCATCGTGCGGGCGCTGTCGCGAGCCGGCGCGTCCGTCTGCCTGGGCACCTGGCCGCCCATGCTGAAGATCCTCACCAAGAGCCTCGAGCGGGGGCGCCTCGACACGGCGCTCCCCGAGGGCGGCGAGATCTCCTTCGAGAAGATCTACCCGTTGGACGCCGCCTTCGACACGCCCGACGAAGTCCCCGACGACGTGCGCACCGACAAGCGCTACGTGGACCTGAGCGGGTACACCATCCAGGAGGTCGCGGACCAGCTCCGTACCGACTGGGGCGAGCCGTGCCTGGACGTCGTGGTCCACTCCCTGGCCAACGGCCCGGAGGTGCACAAGCCCCTGGTGGACACCAGCCGGGCCGGCTACCTCGCCGCGGTGAGCGCCAGCGCGTACTCCCTGGTGAGCCTGGTCCAGCGCTTCGGGCCGCTCATGCGGCCGGGGGGCGCGGTGGTGTCCCTCAGCTATCTGGCCGCCGAGCGCGCGGTGCCGGGCTACGGCGGGGGCATGAGCTCGGCCAAGGCGGCGCTGGAGGCCGACACCCGGCTGCTGGCATACGAGGCGGGCCGGCGGTGGGGGATCCGGGTCAACGTCATCAGCGCGGGTCCACTGGCGAGCCGCGCGGCCAAGGCCATCGGCCTCATCGACAGGATGGTCTCGTACTACGCCGTCAACTCGGCCCTGCCCGGGGTGCAGACGCCGGACGACGTGGGTGCGACGGCGGCATTCCTGTGCTCCCCGCTGGCGGCGGGCATCAGCGGCGAGACCCTCCACGTGGACCTGGGGTACCACGCCATGGGCATGGCGGTGGGCTCCTCCCCGGAGCCGGAGTAGCCCGGCTACGGACCCGCCGCGGGCCCGCGCCCCCACGATGAGCCGAACTACTCTGGGCCAGCGACTTCCCGAGATCCGGGTCCCGCCTCCCGGACCGGCTTCGCGTGCCCTGGCCCGCCGCCTTCGGGAGGTGGAGTCGCGCAACGTCACGCAGATCACCGCCACGTGGCCGGTGTTCTGGGAAGAGGCGCGCGGCGCCAACGTTCGCGACGCCGACGGCAACGTGTACCTGGACCTGACCGGCGCCTTCGGCGTCGCCCTCCTGGGCCACGCGCATCCCGCCGTGGTCGAGGCGGTGCGCGCGCAGGCGGAGCGCCTCGTCCACGGCATGGGGGACGTGCACCCCCCGTCCGTGAAGGTGGAGCTGCTGGAGCGCCTGGCGGCCTTCGCGCCCTGGGACCACGCCCAGGCGGTGCTCTCGTCCACCGGGTCCGAGGCGGTGGAGACCGCCCTCAAGACCGCGCTCGTAGCCACCGGCAGGCCCGGCATCCTCGCGTTCGAGGGGGGCTACCACGGGCTCACCCTGGGCGCCCTGGCCGCCACCGCCCGGGGGCGCTTCCGCGACCCGTTCGTGTCCCGGCTCTACCGAGGGGTCGCGTTCGCTCCGTTCCCCGACCCCGTGCGGGACGGGGCCGAGGCCTCGGGCCGGGCCCTGGCCCGGGTGGAGGAGATCCTGGCGCGCGGGGCGCCCGCGCCGGACGGCTCCGTCCACCCCATCGGAGCCGTGCTGGTGGAGCCCGTGCAGGGGCGGGGCGGGGGGCGGGTCGCGCCGGACGGCTTCATGGGCCGGCTCTCCGAGCTGGCCGTCGACGCGGGGGCGCTGGTCATCGCCGACGAGGTGCTCACGGGAGTGGGCCGTTGCGCCGCCCTCCTGGCCTCCACGCGGGTGGGGCTCCGTCCCGACCTGATCTGCCTGGGCAAGGCGCTGGGTGGAGGGCTCCCGGTGAGCGCCTGCGTGGGAGCGGCCCGGGTCATGGACGCATGGCCCGAGAGCGACGGCGAGGCGCTCCACACCAGCACGTTCCTGGGCCATCCGCTGGCGTGCGCCGCGGCGCTGGCGGTGCTGGATGCGGTGGAGGCCGAGGGCGTGGTGGGGCGCGCCCGCAGGTTGGGGGACAGGCTCGTCACCGAGTTGCGCCGGGCGCTCCGGGGCGTCGAGGGCATCGCCGACGTGCGCGGGCTCGGTCTCCTGGTGGGGATCGAGCTGGCACGCGAGCCCGGCCTGGATCCGTCGACGGGGGCGGCGGCGCGGGCGGCGCGGGCGGCGCTGGCGGAGGGCGTGCTCGTGCTGCCCTCGGGGGATCACGGCCACGTGCTGGAGCTGACCCCTCCGGTAGACCTCACCGAGGCACAGCTGGCGCACGGGGTGGAGGTGGTGGCGAGGGCGGTGCGGGGTGCGGCGTGATGGGGCCCGCTCCCGTGCTCCTCGTACCCGGATGGGCCGGGAGCGCGCGCCTGCTCGCGCCCCTGCGCAGGCGACTCGTCGAGGCGGGTTGGTCCGAGGGCCACGTGATGGCGCTGGACTTCACCGATCCCAAGGGGAGCAACCGCGACCACGCCCTGGAGATCTCCGCGGCGGTGGACGTCCTGCTGGAGCGCGCCGGCGCACAACGCGTGGACATCGTGGCGCACTCCATGGGAGGGTTGTCCACGAGGCTCTACCTGGACCACGGGGGCGCGGTGCGCGTGCGGCGTGCGGTGTTCATCGCGACGCCCCATCGGGGAACCTACGCGGCTTATCTCGCTCTCGGGCGCGGCCGCCGGGAGATGATCCCGGGAAGCGCGCTGCTGCGAGAGCTCGGCGGGAAGCCGTCCGTCCCGCCCGGCGTGGAGGCCATGACCATCCGCACGCCGGTGGAGGTTCACATCCTGCCTCACGCCAGCGCCGTCCTTCCGGGGATACGCGACGTGCGCGTATGCTGTCCCACCCACCGGGGCCTGCTGGCGAGCAGAAACGCGTTCCGGGTGATACATCGCTTTCTGGCGGAGGGTGAGGCCGCCGCAACGGAGAGGCCGTGAACGGGAACGGAAGCTGGGCAGCCGTGCTGTTCGACCTGGACGGGACGCTTGCCGATACCGTGCAGCTCATCCTGCACTGCTACCGGCACACCATGCGAACGCACCTCGGTCGCGAGCTACCGGACGAGCGCTGGCTCGCCACCATAGGCACGCCCCTGCGAGACCAGCTGCGGGACTTCGCCCGGGACGAGGACGAGGCGGCCCGCATGCTGGAGACGTACGTGACCTACCAGCGCGGCATCCACGATCGGTGGGTGAGCGCGTTTCCGGGGGCCGCGGACGTGGTGGGCACGCTCAAGTCCCAGGGCATCGCCGTGGGGGTGGTGACCAGCAAGAGGCGGGAGATGGCCCTGAGGACGCTGGACCGGTGCGGCCTCGAAGGCCGGTACGACGTCCTGGTGGCGTTCGACGACGTGGAGCGCGGCAAGCCGGACCCGCAGCCGGTTCTGCGGGCCCTGAGCAGCCTGGGGATCCAGGACCAGGCGGATCGCACGCTCATGGTGGGAGATTCGCCGTGGGACATCCGCGCCGGGCGTCGGGCGGGCACGCGCACCGCGGCGGCGCTGTGGGGGCCCTACGACCGGGCGGATCTGGAAGGGGAGCGTCCGGACTACTGGCTGGAGGAGCTGCGGGGTGTTCTGGCTCTGACTCAGTGAGCCGACGTGGCGAAGTCGATCTGCTCGGCGAGGGCCAGGTCCTTCTCGGTGATTCCCTGGGCGCTGTGCGTCGAGAGCGTCAGAAGGACGCGATCGTACCGTACGTCGATGTCCGGATGGTGCCGCATGTCGTCCGCCAGGGTGGCCACCCGGTTCACGAACACGATGGCGTTCCGGAACGAGGAGAACTTGAACTCCTTCACCAGAGCCCGCCCCTTCCGCTTCCACCCCGCCCTCATCTTCATCCAACCCAGGATGGACTCTCGGTCCAGACTCTCCGCCATGTGCACCACCTCATGCATTCTCATGGTCTCCCCATGCCCCGTGGACGAGGTGACGCAGCGCCGCCTTGCCCCGCGATCCAACGCTCCAGCAACCCAACCAGTCCCGAGGACACGCCGGGGGCCGAGGTTGTTGAGCGATAGGTTCAATGTTGACGAGTCAAGCGCTGCACCGCCGGCCGTCACGCGAGGAGGGGTGACGGGCCTGCGCGCGGGCACCTTGCGCGAGGGGTTGACCCTCTCCCGCGGGCCTTCATAGAATTGGGGCCCTCCTGCATCCGGAAGGCCCTGCCCCCATCGTCTAGCGGTCGAGGATATCTGGTTCTCAGCCAGAAGACCGGGGTTCGAGTCCCCGTGGGGGTACTGAAGGATCTGGGCGCGGGGTCCGGGCATCCCGAGACCCCGTGCCAACGGGTCGCTTAGCTCAGTTGGTAGAGCGCCACGTTCACATCGTGGAAGTCGCAGGTTCGAGTCCTGCAGCGACCATAGCGATTTTGGCTAAGTGATGCCGCCCCAACGACTTAGAGTCGTTGGGGCGTTTCCACAGGTAGGAACACCTGTGGAAGATTCCAAGGGGTGAGTCGGTCAGGAGTCGCGTAACTACGCCGATTCCGGTGGTTGGAGTGCCCGAGGTTGTGGTCCCTTCGGGACCGGAACCTGTGGGTCGTAGGGGTGAGCTTTCTCCCAGGAGGTCAACGCTCCACGCTGATCTGCTTCGCCGTGGCAGGCACATCGAACGTCGCCACCCTGCGGTCCGCGTCCCAGGTCGCCTGCACCGGACGGCCGTCCATCGTCACGGTCCGGGGGGCTCGCGCCAGGCCGTGCACGACGACATCGAAGACGCTGGCCGCCCCGTCGTAGCGGCCGGTCTGCTCGAGTGCCAGCCCGAGCGAGCCCGCGTCCGCCGTGGTGCGGAAGGTCGTGAGGCGGAACTGGCCCTGCTGGTAGCCGAAGCCCTCACCCGCGTCCTCGTACAGCTCGCTGGTGGCGGACCCGCCGTCCCACACGTGCAGGTCGAGCGTATCCATGTGCCGCTGCCCGACGTACTGCTCCACCGCCTGCATGGGGATCACCGCGCCGGCCTCCACGAACAGCGGGATGCCGCGCAGGAAGCCGGATTGGTCCCGCGTGCCCGGATTGACTCGCGGCGCGCGCACCGTAACCGTGCGACCTCCCCGGAAGGGCCGGTCGGACGGGAACCGGTACCATCGGCCGGGCGGCAGATAGACGGCTCGCTCGTCGACGTCTGGCTTCGTGACGGGCGCGACAAGGAGATGATCGCCGAAGGTAAACTCGTCGTTCACCGCGTACGTCGCGCTGTCGCCCTGCCAGGTCCAGAAGAGCGGGCGCACCACGGGACTCCCGGTTCGGGCATGCTCGTAGAAGGCGGTGTAGAGCTGAGGGAGCAGCCGGTAGCGCAGCCGGATTATCGCGCGGTTCGCGGCCTCGTACACCGGCCCGAAGGCCCAGGGCTCGCGCCGGAGCGACGTGAAGTCGGAGTGGGTGCGGAAGAAGGGCAGGAAGGCGCCGATCTGGAGGAAGCGCGAGAAGAGCGCACCGTCCGGGGAGCCGGCGAACCCGCCGACGTCTACGCCCGCGAAGGGCACACCGCTGATCCCGAGCCCGAGCACCATCGGGATCGAGAGCGCCTCGTGCTGCCAGTTGGCGGTGTTGTCCCCCGTCCAGATGCTGGTGTAGCGCTGTATCCCGGCGAAGCCGGCCCGCGTGACGATGAACGGCCGGCGGTCCGGCTGGCTCCGGCGCCATCCCTCATACGTGGCCTGCGCCTCGAGCAGCCCGTAGACGTTGTGGTACTCCAGCGCGCTCCTCCGCCCGTGGTCGAATGAGGTGATGTCGGGGATCGTGTGGCCGCCGAAGTTCGACGGCTCATTCATGTCGTCCCAGATCCCCGACACGCCCACGCGGAGCAGGCTCGAGCTCACCTCGTCGCCCCACCAGGTGCGTGTGGCGGCGAGGGAGAAGTCCGGGAAGAGCACGCGCCCGGGCCACACCTGCCCCACGTACGGCGTACCGTCCGGCCAGGTCACCTCGCCCCTCTGCGCGAGCAGCTCGCGGTAAGGCGCGTAGCTGCTGTCCACCTTCACGCCGACGTCGTTGATGGTCGTCACCTTGAACCCGCGGTCGGCCAGGTACGTCATCAGGCTGTCCGGGTGCGGGAACCGCTGGGGACTCCACGTGAACAGCCGGTAGCCATCCATGTAGTCGATGTCGAGGTACAGGACATCGCACGGGATGCCGCGGTTCCGGAACTCGTACGCCAGGCGCTCGAGCTCGGCGTCGGGATAGTAGCCCCACCGGCTCTGTTGGTAGCCCAGCGCCCACTCGGGCGGTAGCGGCGTGCGTCCGGTGAGACGCGTGTACTCCTGGAGCACGCTCGTGACCGACGGCCCGGCGAAGACGTAGAAGCGCAGCGGACCGCCCACGGCGGTGAAGCCGACGTGGCCCTTCAACGCCGCCCCGACGTCGAGTTGGCTGCGCCAGGAGTTGTCCCAGAAGACGCCGTAGGCGCGCCCCGCGCGGAGCGCGACGTAGAACGGGATGGACGCGTACAGCGGATTGGAGCCGCTCCCGTAGCCGTAGGCGTCCGTGTTCCAGAACGTGAACGCGTCGCCGGTGCGGTCGAGGGGATACGCCTGCTCACCCAAGCCGAAGTAGTGGGCGTCGTCGGGGCGGGCCACGACATCGGTCACCCGAGTGCCCATGTGACCCGCGCCGAACGACTCCGCGAACAGGTCGTCCCCCGCGGTGTCGGCCACAGCCAGGCGGAGTGGATGCTTCCTCACCGTGACCACCAGGCCTTCGCCGCGTACCTCGATCGCGTCGGGAGTCTGAGTGATCCGGGGCTCGGTCAGCACGATGCTGTCGGGAATCGTGGCCCACGACGTCGTGGTGTCGAACGCGGCGCCGAAGGTGTACTGAACCTGGAAGCCGACCCCGGCCACCTCCCGGATCCGAACCGCGCCTCCTTCGGCGCGTGCCACCACACCCCCCTTCACCCGCTCGATGCCGCGGAAATTGCCGAGGAACGTGAAGTCGCTCTCCTGGGCACGGAGCGGGGAAGCGGCCGCCGACGCGGCGGCAGCCAGCGCGATCACCAGCAATCTCATGTGGCTCATGGAACCCTCCGTCGGTCCGCGAAGGGTGCGTCCTGGCCGGCGCTCCCGCAATTCACGCGGTGCACGGGTTCCTCGCCACCGTCGCTCCTCACCTCCCCGGCCACGCGAGTGACGGGCACCCCGCGGCCACATCGACGGCGACGTCTTTCGCCTCCAGCCGGCCCCGCGTCGCGCACAGCTTCACCACCCACGCGGGCGTCGGCCCGCTCCCGCGAATCCCCTGTGGCACTCCTGCCGGCGCCGTGCCCCTGTCGGCTCCGCAGACTGGCGCGAGAACGAGCCGTTACCGTTCGTTCGGCTTCCATGCGATAATCCAGACGCCCCCCAAACCCTCTTTGGGACTGCCAGCGACCCCGCCGAATCCGGCGCCCTGCCCTGCGGCTGGCAGTGACATCTGATGCTCCACAGCAATCCCCTCTGCTCCGTGCCTCGCTTTCCTGGCTGCCCCCAGGCGTCATGGTCCGTGCGTCCGGGTCGTATCTATAGCGGGGTCCAGACTGGGCCCCGAGGAGGAGAGTCGATGAACAGATCATTTGTTCGAATCATCGGATCTCGCCTGACCACAGTGCTGTTCGTGGCGGCTCTCGCGGGGTGTCAGGAGCTAACGGCACCCATCGCCGATCCTCCGGACTTCACGGGGGTCGTGTTTGGAGTAGATGATCAGGGAATCGGCCTCGATTCGGTCAACTGGTCGCACCGTGCGCTCGACGCTCCCCCCGGGTACGTGCAGCCCACCGAGGTTATCGTCAATCTCAACGCACGCCTCAATGGGGTCATACCGACCGCCGTGTTCGTCGAGGACGGAAGCGGGAAGGTGGCCGAGGGCTCTGTCAGCCAGCTGGCCGTGGGGCAGCGGGTGAAGGTCTGGACCACGGGCGTCGAGTGGCGCACGCTTCCTCCGCAGTATGACGCAGTTCAGATCGTGATCGAATCGGGAAAGTGAGCCACGCGGGCTCGATCTACCAGCGTGTCGGTGCGCTTGGGCGTCGGGGCCGGAGTGGGCCCCAGAAGGAGAGTCTATGAGCAGATCACTCGTTCGAATCGTCGGATCTCGCCTGACCGCAGTGCTGTTCGTGGCGGCTCTCGCGGGGTGTCAGGAGCTAACGGCACCCATCGCCGATCCTCCGGATTTCACGGGGGTTGTGGATGGAGCTTCGCTCGAGGGAGACTCCCAAGAAATCAGCGTCGATTCGCTCAGCTGGTCGTACCACGCCGTCGACGCGCCCCCCTCGTACGACCCGCCCACCCGGGGTGGCGTCCATATCAATTCACGCTTCAACGGGCAAGTCACGCTGACGGCCGTCTTCCGGGAGGATGGAAGCGGAAGGCTTACGGAGGCATCTGTCAGCCAGCTGGCCGTGGGGCAGCGGGTGAAGGTCTGGACCACGGGCGTCGAGTGGCGCACCGATCCTCCGCAGTATGACGCAGTTCAGATCGTGATCGAATCGGGGAACTGAGCCACGCGGGCTTGATGGAGGCTCTTTCGTTTCTCTCGGCACGGCGCGATCGCATCGTGCTTCCGGGGAGGTGCGGCCGTCCAGCGCTTGCCGCGGTCGCCTGCCTGACCCTCTGCGCCACCCCAGTGGCGGCGCAGGAGACGGCGGTCGCCCAGCGGTCCGGGCGACCGGACGCCGGCGAGTTGGCGGTCGTGGGTGTGGTCAACGTCGCGCTGTCGACAGGCGTCGCATTGCTGGCGGCCCGCCTGGAGCACCGGCCCTGGAGCGCCGCGTTGGTCAAGGAAGCGGCGGCCGGGGGCGCGATCCACTTCGCGGGCGAGGCCCTGGCGGGGGTCCCGGGCACGAGCACCGGCCTCTTCGGTCGATACGTCGCCGACATCGGCGCATCCGTGAGCGCGAACGCCCTCACCGGCCGCACTGCCTTCGCATGTCTGAGCCTTCCAGCCGGCCCGCTGTGGATCAACTTCCCGGGCTGCGCGCGGCCTCGCGTCACCGTGGACGCCCTGACCCTCATCGGGATCGTGTTCGCGGCGCCGGGAAGCGATCTGCTGATCGGGGAGTCGCTGAGCTCCGGCGTTCCCGTCTTCGCGCGCGACCATTGGAACGCGCGGGCGACACTGTCAGGCTGGACGTTGGGCGGGACCGTTCTCGTCCGGGCCACCTCCGGGGCAGGCTCCGAGCAGGAGCGGATCCGGCACGAGCGGATCCACGTCATCCAGAACGACATGATGCAGATCGCCTGGAGTCGCCCGGCGGAGGACTGGCTCCGGAAGAGAGCGGGGGCGCGGCTGCCGAAGGTGTTCCGCTACGTGGATGTGGATCTGTACGCCGGCGTGGGCTCCCTCCTGGACCTGACGCCCCTCAACGTAGGTGCCGCGTTCGAGCGGGAGGCGCTGACTCTCGACGGATGGTGAGAGAAGAAGCAAGGGGGCATGCCGGCACGTCTTCCAGGAGCCTGCGCCAACGCTCATGCCGCCTGCTCAACGAAGCCCCAACCTGTGGAACCCAGGGTGTGGATACCCTCCCCCGATTTCAGCCCTTGGAGAGGCCTGACGCCCTCGACCACCGTTGAAGAGCGGCCAAAGGCGGGCTTCAACGGGAATCACCCGGAAACACCGCGATGCGACCGCAGTCCTGCAGCGACCATAGCGGTTTTGGCTAGGTGCATGAGGCCCAACGACTTCGTCGTTGGGCCTCAGTTGTTCAGGTGTGGAAGGTGACGGCCCGCGTTGGGTTGCAAGTCGTTTCTGGAATGTGACTTACGTCCTTTCCACAGGTTGGACAAGTGGCCCCTCCGTGTACACAGACATCACCGGACCCAGCCAACTTCCTCCGCAACACACGGCTACTCCTCCCTCAACGCCTCCGTGGGCTGAATCGCCAGCCCCTGCCGCGCGGGCACCCACACGGCAACAAGGCCGACCACTACCATCACTGCAACCACCGTGAGTTGCAGTAGCAGGCCGGCCTTCGTCCAGAACCATGTCCCATTCCCCAGGGGCACCGACAGAAGCGTCGCGAGACCCAGTCCGCCCACGACACCTGCGGCCAGCTGCACTGCGCCACGGGCGAAGATGCCGGTGAGGAGGCGGCGAGGTCCGGCGCCAAGAGCCGCGCGGATGCCGATCTCCCGCCGCCGACTGGCCACAATGAATGCCATCATCGCGTACATGCCGGCCGCGGAGAGGAGGAGAACGCTCCCGGTGACGAGAACGATGAGGAGGGCCAGGACGAGGAGTCCCTGCCGGCGCTGGTGCTCGTCCACCGCCGCCGTCCGCGCGTCGACCTGGAGCCTGGGCGCGACGGTGTGTGCGAGCCGGCGAAGCGGGCCCACGAAGCTCGCTGGGTCGGTGCCCTGCTTCATCCGGATGGCGATCTCGAGGCGTGTCCCCGCATCCGAAAGCGCGAGGGGGGCGTATACTTTCGGGGCCGCGTCCTCGAACGCCGGTGGTGGCGTGGCGGCCCCGACCACACCGACGATCTCCAGCCATGGCGCTTGCCGTGTGCTGCCTGAGTCGGGATTCGGCGTTCGGGTGAGGAGGCGGATGCGGCGGCCGAGGGCCGGCCCTCCGTGCAGCACTTGCTGGACAAAGACCTGATCCACGAGGACGCCGTTCGAGCCCACCTCGGCGTCGCCTTCGTCGAGCCCTCGCCCGGCCAGGACCGGAAGGCCGAAGACCGTGAGGAAGTGTGGTCCGACGTGGTTGAGCCACACCTCGCTGCGGGTGTCCCCACCTTCGACCTCAAGGGACTGATGCATCTCGTCCCCGGGGAACGCGCGGGCGTACGCCGCACTGGCCACCTTCGGGTTCGCATCGATTGCACGGACGAGATCCGCAACACCTCCGGCGAACGCATCTGGACCTGCGGTCTCCGGGGATGCCGCGGCGCGTAGCGGATCGATGGAGACTGTCGTGCGGAGGAGCTCCGCGACCGGGTACCCGGGCTTCGCCATCGCACTCCCGACGAAGTGCTCACCCGAGTACATGGCGTAGGGGAGCACGGCTACTGCCACCGCGACCTGGAGGATGATCAGCGCCGTCCAGGTGTGCCCAAGCTGGATGCGGGATCCCCGGGAGGCGAGTTGCTGGAGACTCGCGTGGACGCCCTGCCCCGTGGCCTTCAGGGCCGGGAGCACACCCACGATGAGGGCGGCCAACACCGCGAGGCCCACCGCATAGGCAACGACGTCCGGTCCGACGCCCAGGTCTATCCAGAATGGGATTCCTGCGATCGCTCCCTGAGTGGCGAAGCTTTGCAGCCACATGAACCCCAGCTCCGCGATGCCGAGCCCGATCCCCGCCGCCGTAAGGGACACGACCAGGGCCTCGGCGAAGAGCTGGGCCAGCACCCGTCTCCGGCTGGCTCCGAGCGCCGTGCGCACGGCAACTTCCCCGGTTCGGCTCACCGTACGCGCATAGAAGAGAACCGCGACGTTCAGCGACACGACGATGAGCAGGAAGCTGAGGGCGAGCTCGAACGTGCGGAGTCCCCACACCCGCGCCGGACTGTTGAGGCCGATGTCCGCCCACGTGTACGGCAGCACCTGCGGCCGGATGAACGATCGCGTGGCCGGATCGTCGTCCGGCGACGGGCCGATGGTGGACAGCTCCGCCTGTGCGGTCTCGATCGTGGCTCCATCGGCCAGGCGCCCGAACATGTAGATCGTCGGTCCGGGGCCTGCCCCAAGCGTCTCCGGATCCAGGTGGAGCGGAGCCCAGTACCGGTAGTTGAGGGGGAACCGGAATCCGTTCGGCATCACGCCCACCACGGTGTACGTGGTCGAATCGAGTCGGACCGAACGTCCGATGACGCCCGGATCGGCATCGAACCGGTTCCGCCATTCCTCGGTGGAGATCACGAGCACCGGCGGCGCACCGGGCCGCTCGTCGGCATCGAGGAGGGGCCGGCCCAAGGTCGGCGCGACCCGAGCCACCCGGAAGCCGGAGGCCGTCATGCGGGCGATACGGATGAGGGTCGTACCTCTGCCCGGGACGGTCAGCATGGCCTCGTCGCCGGCGTAGGCGCCGAGGTCACGCACGGACACGAGGGACCCACGCCAGGCGAGAAAGTCGCGGGCCGAATGACGCTCCACGCGCCCGCCCTCTCGGACATCCGCGTTCTGGAGCGCGACGATCCGCTCTCCCTGGTCGAGGGGGAGCCGGCCGACGAGGGCGTGAAGGAACCCGAACCCGCCGGCCCCGATGGCGATGGCCACGGCCATCCCGGTGACAGACACCAGCGAGAGCCCGGGGTACTTCCCGAGCATCCGCACACCCAGCTTCACGTCGAGCCAGGAAAGCCCCATCTGGTCAAACAGGCGGAGCCCCCGGGATGCCCTCGCAGCCTCTTTGTGTGCCTCGATATGCCCGAACTCGACGTGCGCCTGCCGACGTGCCTCCGCCCGCGGGAGACCTTGGCGCACGAGGTCCTCTGTGCGTAGCTCGATGTGAAGCCGGAATTCCTCCGCCATCTCAGCCTCGACATCGCGGCGTCTCCGGAGCCCCCGCCACAGGGAGCGAATCCGGGCGACGAGCCCGGCCAGGAGGGAGGCTCCGGGCGGTCCGGGGGCCATCATACCTCCTGCGGCGTGGCGGTGAGGACGGCGGACATGGCCGCCACCAGCCGGTTCCAGCCGGCCTCCTCCTCGCCGAGCCGTCGCCTGCCCGCCCTCGTCAGGCGATAGAACTTCGCCCGCCGGTTGTTTTCCGAGCTACCCCACTCGCTCTCGATGAGCCCCTGGTGCTCAAGCCGATACAATGCCGGGTACAGTGCCCCCTGCTGGATAGCGAGCGCCCCGCGCGATATCTGCTCGATCCGCAGGAGCACCCCATACCCGTGCAGCCGACCCAGGGACACCGCCTTGAGGATGAGCAGGTCGAGCGTGCCAGGGAGGAGGTCGGCTTGGTCCGGCATGGTCTCTCCTAATCAAGTTAGGAAGAACTTGCCAACGCTCTCCTAAGCTGTCAAGGAAACGTATATGCCTCCGCGTTGCGGCTCCGAGGACTTGAGCCGTACCGAGCGGCTCTTCCCCGGGGAAGCCGTCACGTAGGTCGGGGAGCCATGGCGAGGCTCCGACTTCGCCGCGCCAGAATCACGGGGCTCCGAGTCCCACGGCGAGCCTTGTGAGTGTTCACTCCTCCCAAGAGGTGTCACACCCGTTCTTACTCGGCCGCCCGCCACGCCTTTGGCACACCCGTTGGCATACCCCATCGGTTGACGACACCCGTTAGTGATTGTCCTGCAACGATTTAGATGCCGTCGCCGCCGCGAGGGTCCCGCGGGTTCGAATCCCGCCGTCCCGAACTGACCTCGAAGATCCACCTGTCCCTCCGCGAGACGAGCGAGGATCGGCGCGAGCGCCGACCGCAGCTTCATCCCGCCGTCCCGATTGGCAAGAAGCAAGGCCCGACGCGGAGAATCGCGCGTCGGGCCTTTGTGCATCCCCGCGGTGGGTCCACTTCTTGGGTCCACATTCGACCGTTCGCGGCCCGATTCGGGTGAAGCGCGAGGGCACCCGCTCCCACACGGATCCATGGGCAATCCTCCCAGAAGACGTGCCAGGCGTTGACGCGACCGGCGACAGCGGAGTCCCAACCTGTGGAACCCAGGGTGTGGATACCCTCCCCCGATTTCAGCCCTTGGAGAGGCCCGACGCCCTCGACCACCGTTGAAGAGCGGCCAAGGGCGGGCTTCAACCGGAATCACCCGGAATCATCGCGATGCGACCGCAGTCCTGCAGCGACCATAGCGGTTTTGGCTAGGTGCATGAGGCCCAACGACTTCGTCGTTGGGCCTCAGTTGTTCAGGTGTGGAAGGTGACGGCCCACCTTGGGCTGCAAGTCATTTCTG
>Ga0315535_1000273_pt1 | contig 35970 bp, 27 predicted proteins | sample SalMarSW160220MG_2_FD_203092 | JGI IMG/M metagenome (GOLD analysis project Ga0315535, IMG submission 203092) | Salt marsh sediment microbial communities from the Plum Island Ecosystem LTER, Massachusetts, United States - Salt Marsh Sediment SW1602-20 ... | reverse complement strand
GGATTACCCTGAGGGTCCCCTACTTTGCTCAGACTTTTGTCGCTTTTATTGCCCTTCCTGCTGCCATCACCCTGGTTGAACCAAGCCGTAAAGTGCCGCTGATCAAAGCAGGATTTATGGAGATTGTGCGGATTGCCAGATTTGCATTGTTTGAGAACCGGCCGCTCAGGCGAAATATCCTGTTCAGCTCCATCACCGGAACGGCCACACTGACCATGGCATGGTTTGCACAGCCTTTCTTTGAATACTCCCGCATTGAGATCGCCTGGTTTGGTGTGCTCTGGACCAGTCTGAACCTGACCGTTGCCATTACCTCCTATACGGCACACCGCATAGAAACCAGGCTGGGACAGAGATATTCCATATGGATAATCGCCTTGCTCATTCCGCTTTGCTACCTGGCCCTGGGGCGTTTTCACCTGCCAACCGGCCTGGTGGTTCTCTACCTCTTTTACCTGGTCAGGGGATTCGCCACACCGGTGCTCAAGGACTATATCAACAGGGTGACTGCATCCCACATCCGGGCCACTGTCCTTTCGGTAAGGAATTTTGTCATCAGGCTGCTGTTTGCTCTCACAGGTCCCCTGCTGGGATGGATGAAGGATGTCTATTCCCTTCCCCAGGCCCTGACCCTGGCGGGGGGCATTTTTATGGTAATGAGCATCATCACAGCCATCCTGTTCCTTTCATCAGGGAAGGAGATAAACCGTACCAGCGATTATACCTCAATAACCAACCCGTCATAAGCAGGCCGGATGTGGGAGGGCAGTTCCTTTTCCAGAAGTGCAACAGGTCCCATCTGATGGGATATATGGGTAAGGTATCCCATCCTCGGGCTCAGTTCTCCAATCAGCTGAATGGCCTGGGTGAGGGTGAAATGAGAGATGTGCGCCTCCTTTCTCAGTGCATTGACAACCAGATACTTCACCCCGTATAATTTCTCTTTCTCCATCTCTGAGATAAAGCTGGCATCGGTGAGGTAAGCAAAATCCCCGATCCTGAAGCCCAGCACCGGCAAACGGTAGTGCATCATCCTTACCGGAATAATCTCCATGTTTCCAATGACCAAAGGATCTGCTGTAATGGTATGCACAACAACCCGGGGAACTCCGGGGTATTTCTTTTCAGCAAAAATGTATGGAAACATACTCATGAGTGCACGCACCACCCGCTCCTCAGCGAATATATCCATGCAACTTCGCTGTATGAAATTGAAAGCCCTGATGTCATCAAGCCCGGCAATGTGATCACGGTGTTCATGGGTGTAAAGAACAGCATCCAGGCGCTTCACACCTGCGCTCAGCATCTGTTGCCTGAAATCGGGTCCGGTATCAATGACCAGTACCTGGCTGTCCAGTTCCACCAGAACAGATGACCTCAGTCTTGTGTCATGAACATCTTCAGAAAGACATCCGGGACAACTGCATCCGATCACAGGCACACCCTGTGAAGTACCTGTACCCAGAAAAGTAATTTTCAATTGATCTGGTATTGGTTGCCATGTTCACGAAGTTATAATTATTTTTATTACAAAAACCTGATGCACGGAGTCCTCTACCTGTTACCCAATACACTGGGAAATCCAGACACTTCCCATACCATTCCTGCCGTAGTGAATGATATTGCCAGATCCACCGGAATCTTCATCGTTGAAAACCTCAGAAACGCCAGGCGATACCTGAAGAGCCTCGACACAGCCATCGACATTGACCAACGCACGTTTTACGAATTGAACGAGCATACAAAGCCGGATGATGTTCCCGGTTTTCTTACCGAGGTTCTGACCGGCAGCAATGCGGCGGTCATCACCGAAGCCGGCGTTCCGGGGGTTGCAGATCCGGGGGCCCTGGTGGTAAGCATTGCCCACGAGAAGGGGATCAGGGTAATCCCGCTGACAGGCCCTTCCTCCATTTTGCTTTCATTGATGGCTTCGGGCCTGAACGGACAATCCTTCTGCTTTCATGGCTACCTTCCTGTGAAGCGTCCGGAAAGAATCCGTAAGATCAGGGAGGTGGAGAGGGCTGTGAAACAAAAAGGGGAAACGCAGATATTCATCGAAACTCCTTACCGCAACGATGCCATGCTTTCGGACATTCTGGAAACCTGTGAGCCCTCCACCCTGTTGTGTGTGGCTGCGGATATCACACTGGATTCGGAATGCATCCTTTCACAGACAATCTATGCGTGGAAAAAGAAGAAACCAATACTTCATAAAAGGCCGGTGATCTTCCTGCTGGGCAGGTAAAGTTTGATCCTTAAATCGGTTCTTCAGGATCGATCTGGGTTTTTACCGAAACGACCTCAATATCGAATACCAGGGTTTCGAAAGGCTGGATGGCATAGATGCTTCCGCTGAGCCTGCCAACTTCACCATAAGCCAGGGAGTAGGGAATGATCAGCCGCCCTTTTTCCCCTTCCCTGAAGCCGGTCAGGCCCAGATGCCATCCACGGATGGGAGAGGTATCAGCGTTATAGTCCCCTACCTTGAATTCATAATTTTTGCCTTCTGCGCTCTGATCAAAAACCCGCCCATCCAAAAGGTAGCCTTTATAAGCAATCTCCACCACCGAATCATTGTTGACCTGACTGCCGTGGGTTTTCTCATCCACCACATAATACATCACTGCATCGATCACTGTGTCTTGGATCATTTCCACCCCTGCAATGGTATCGGTGTAGGATACGATCCTGGCTCCTTCATAGGCAACCATATCCTTGATGACTTCCAGCAACTCAACCTCATACTTCAATGATTTATATCCTGCGATGCTCTTCATGAGACTCGTTCCTTTTGTTCCGTAACCCAGGTCACTTTTAAAGCACATGATGGCTTTCCCGCCTTCACGCATCATGGAAAGCCCCTCGGTCAGACCCTCGTTCGCAATACCATTGAGCATCTTAAATGGACCGTAAACGGCGTCTTCAGAATAGAGGCCATTGTCCTCTGCCACATTTTCCAGGTAGGTATCCACCACTGTTTCATCAGGGATGGTGGTTAACACATAATTTATCAGAACCCAATCGTCTGCGTCAGGAGAACCACCTGTTCCTTCCTTCACTTCGATATAATAGAGCCCGCTGGCTGTGGGTGCATCAATGGTATCTTTGAAGGTGGAAGACATATAGAGGTCAAAGAAACGCAATTCCTGTACTGCTTTTTCGTCAATACCGGATTCCTCCTTGCAACCGGAGGCCACCAAAAACAAACCAGCAGCCAGGGACAAGATCAGGGATCTTATATACATTGATTTCATCATTCTTTCAAACAGATCTCATTTTCAAATATTGTGCAAAAATAGCAAATTCATTCACCTTAACGAACTTCTTTTATCTCCAAACGGTATATGAGTACCGAATTACCTGGAATTTTATTTCCGTCTCCAAAATTACCATGTGCCAGGTGAGGGGGAATCAACAGGATGGCTCTGCTGCCGTTTCGCAAATGACGAAGGCCCTCTTCCACACCTGACTCCATACCGCCCTGACCAATAACCACCTGTTTGGGAGTATCTTCCGCTGTTTCATACACGGGTGTTCCATCAAGAAGAGTTGAGGTAAATGTATAGCTTACCCTGTTGCCTGTTTCAATCCGTGGACCGGTCCCCTTCTCCTCTACCACAATCCATAATCCGGAAGGAGTTACATCAGCGTTCCAGCCAACCCTCTTAACAAACGCTGCAATGTGATCCTGGTGTCGCCGCTGCATATACCTGTTCACCTTCACAAACTCTTCCCTGACAGGATCAGGCTCAGAAACATGACGTTCCTGCACAGGTGGTTTACAGGCAGAAAGAACAAATACCAGTACAACAAAAACAAACCTAATCATCAGTGAGCAATTTCGCATAACCCGGAAGCAGTGATTCAAAATGAACGAGTGTTTCCTTCATGGAGAGAAATGAATCCCCGCCTGCTGCATTGATATGTCCACCCCCGTTGTAGTGCTCAGAGGCTACCTTATGTACAGGAAAATTGCCTCTTGAACGGAACGAGACCCTGATGAAATCCTTCTTCTCCACAAACAGAGCCGTAAACCTGATTCCTTTCACTGCAAAAGGAATATTCACGAATCCTTCCGTATCTCCCTTGCGGTGATTGAAGCGCTTCAGTTCCTCTTCGGTCAGGCTGATGTAGGCAGTATTATATTTGGGAATCACCACCATCTTCTCCTGCATGCAATAACCCTGCATACGCAGCCTGCCCTCAGTGTAAGCATCATACACATTGCTGTAGATCTTATCTTTCTCAATGCCGTACTTCATCAGGTCGCCAACAATATGAAAGATCTCGGGGTAACTGCTGGCATAGTTAAAATTGCCCGTATCGGTCATGATGGCCACATAGAGGCATGTGGCAATGTCCTTGTCCATGACCACCTCACCAAACAGGGCTGTAAGCAACAGATAGATCATCTCCCCGACAGAACCCCTCCACGTTTCGGAGATGGTCAGATCAGCAAAATCAACCGGCTCCTGGTGATGGTCGATGAGGACTTTCATGGCATTTGATTCGTTCAGGATCTCTTTGATCCCGTTCAGCCTTTCAGGATCATTGAAATCAAGGCAAAAGACCAGATCTGCATTTTGAATGATCGCGGTGCCCTTCTCCTTTTTATAGGCGAAGGTCGTGGAATTGGCAATACCGGGAAGCCAACGCAAGAAATCGGGCAATCCGTCGGGAATGACTACCTGTGCATCCACTCCCCGCTTTCGCAGCGCCAGACAAAGTGCCAGGCTCGATCCGATGGCATCACCATCCGGGTTGGTATGGGTAAGTATGGCCACCTTTTCAGACCTGCTTATCCACTCCTCCAGGGTAAGTTTGTTCGTATCGCTCAGCATCCTGAATCCTTTGAAAGTGAGGCAAAGTTAAAAAATATTGAAGGTGGTATAACAAAGGCCGGATTAATTTGTTAATATGCATTACCAAAACCAGAACCAATGGCAGGACAACATACCTTTACCATAATCAAACCCCATGCAGTTTCCAAAGGCTACATAGGCCCCATATTGAACAAGATCACTGAAGCCGGTTTCAGGATCATAGCCTTGAAGTTGTTGCAACTCACCCGCAGGGAAGCTGAACGGTTCTACGAAGTGCATGCAGAGAGGCCCTTTTATAATGACCTGGTGGAATTTATGATTTCAGGGCCCATTGTTGTCAGTGTCCTTGAGAAGGAGAATGCCGTTGAGGATTACAGGAAACTGATAGGCTCAACAGACCCGGAGAAAGCTGAAGAGGGAACCATCCGGAAAATGTATGCAGAATCTATGCAGGCCAATGCAGTCCATGGTTCGGATTCGGATGAAAATGCAGAGATAGAGGCTACTTTCTTCTTTGCCTCTTCCGAAAGGTTCTGATCAACGGAGAACTATATCATCGATGACCTTCATACCTGCCGCCTCGTTGAGACGGACGATGAGGGTTTCTTTCATCATCTCCAGTTCATTTCTCACTACCGACGAATGCAGGGTAACAAACAGCTTCCTGTTGCGAATATAGAGGCTTTTGGTCTTTTTTGCCACCGTGATCCCAAGCAATTCCTTCCAGGATTTCGTAAGCCGGTATTCTGCAAGTCCCCTTTCAAGCCTGTTTGATTTAACAAACTGGTCAAGCAGGGAATCGATTCGTTTTACTTCTTTTCTCTGCATTTCAGACCTCCATCTGGTCAATTGTTCCCTCATGATCAATCTTGAATACCCGGTGATTGGCCGGCAATGATTTCAGGATACCCAGGAGCCGTGATTCATTGGTATCTGTAATAAATATCTGGCCGAAATGGTTTTCTGCCACCAGTCCGATGATCTGTTTTACCCTGGTTGTATCAAATTTATCAAAAATATCGTCCAGCAGAAGGATGGGGCGAATATCGGTCAGTTTCCTTATAAACTCGAATTCGGCCAGCTTCAATGCCACCAGGAAGGTCTTCTGCTGCCCCTGGGACCCGCTCTTTTTCAAACTGTAATCCCCCAGATCCATGGCCAGGTCATCCTTGTGAATCCCAAAAGTCGTGTACTGTACATAGCGGTCCTTCTCCACAGATTCCATAAGCCCTTTTTTGAAATCGGTCTCCAGAAGTTGTCCCTGGTAGGCAAGGGTCACCTGCTCCTTTTTTAATGATACGTGTTCATAGAAGGTCGCAAATACCGGCAACAGATCATCCACAAACCGTTTCCGCTCAATGAACAGGGGTTCTCCGTATCGGATCAGCTGCTGGTCCCATATCTCAAGCATCTCCCTGTTGAAACTGTGCTTGGCTGCAAAATCTTTTAAAAGCCGGTTTCGCTGCGTAAGAGCCCGGTTATACTGGATTAGGTTTTCAAGGTATATGCGGCTGTACTGGGCAATTACTCCATTCATGAATTTTCTGCGCTCCTCACTTCCCCCGTTGATCAGGATGCTGTCCATAGGTGAAATCATCACAAGGGGAATAAGCCCTATGTGTTCAGAGAGTTTTTGATACTCCTTCTGGTTTCTTTTAAACTGCTTTTTCTTCTGGGTCCTGATTCCGCAATAGATATTCTCCTCTTTTCCCTTTCTGTGGAACAGACCCTGGATCACACAATACTCCTGGTCATACCTGATGTTCTGCGTATCCACAGGATTCAGATTGCTCTTGCAGAGGGCCAGGTAATGGATCGCATCCAGGACATTGGTCTTGCCCACACCATTTTCGCCAACGAAGCAATTGATCTTTTGCGAAAACGGTACTTCAACCTGTTCATAATTCTTAAAATTGACCAGCGAAAGAGATTTAAGATGCATACACAAAATTACTAATTTTAACGCAACCCTTATACATGTTTATATGGAAGTACTTGATTTGATAAAAAGACAATTCTGGATTCTCGGATCTTTGGTCATCCTGGGTACGGGATGTGCAGAATTAAGCTCTCTGATACAATCTGTCCCGGCAGATATGCCACTTACGGAAGCGGAAGTGGTGGATGGACTCAAGGAAGCACTGATTACAGGTTCAAAAAACGCTTCATCTGTTCTCTCCGCTGTTGACGGGTACTACAAGGATGAATTGGTGAAAATCATGCTTCCCGAAGAAGCTTCAGTAATCATAGATAACATCGCAAAGATCCCCGGAGGGAATCAACTGTTGGAGGAAGTAGTCCTCAATATCAACCGGGCTGCCGAAGATGCAGCCACGGAAGTGGCTCCCATTTTCGTTAACAGCATCAGACAGATGAGTATCAACGATGCGTTTGGTATTCTCAACGGGCCTGACAATGCAGCCACGCAGTACCTGAGCAATACCACCCGTACATCTCTCTACCGTTTGTATATGCCAAAGATCGCGCAATCCACTGAGAAAGATATGATAGGTGGAGTTTCTGCTAAAGACTCCTGGGAAGCCCTGACAGGAAAATGGAACCAATTTGCCAATTCCCTGGCCGGAAAATTAGCCGGATTCAGTCCGGTAAACACGGATCTTGACGATTACCTTACCAACAAAGCCCTGGATGGCATGTTCCTGAAAGTCCAGGATGAAGAAAAGAAAATCAGGCAGAATGTTTCTGCACGCATCACACCGTTGCTTAAAAAGGTTTTTGGTAGTCTGGACCAATAATTGTGACGCTCCACCCAGCATTTCTCTAAAAAAGGATTACTTTTGCGGAAGTTTTTGAAAACCAACAAAAAAACCAGCAATGGCGAAGAAAAAGAATGTGAAACAAACAGATAAGAACCTGGAAGGCATTGAGCAAGCATTAACACGTTCGGAACAGTTTATTGAAGATAACCAGAAATTACTTACCTACTTTCTTGGCGGACTGATTGTTGTCCTGCTGATTATCATCGGTGGAAACCGGTATTACCTCAAGCCCCTCAACGAAAAGGCTGCAGCTGAAATGTTCTATGCAGAGCGTTTCTTTGAAATCGATTCATTTGGATTGGCCCTGAATGGATACGGCACTTACCCTGGTTTCCTGAATATCATGGACGATTATGGATTTACCAAATCAGCCAAAGTGGCTCGTTATTATGCAGGGGTTTGTTATCACCAGCTTGGAAACCAAAAAGAGGCCATCCGCTATCTGGGAAAATTCAAAACCGATGATCTGCTTGTTGGTGCGGCCAAATACAGCACCCAGGGAGATGCCTATGTAGAATTGGGTGAGTTGGAAAAAGCCGCTGCATCCTACAGAAGCGGAATTGAAAAGTACAAAAACAACTTTTCCACCCCCATTATGCTGAAAAAGCTTGGGATCGTTTATGAAGAGTTGGGAGACCTGGATGAAGCCCTTAAGACTTACCGCACCATTGAATCTTCTTTTCCTGAAACTCCTGAAGGCAGGGAGATTAAAAAATACATTGGCCGGGTAGAATCAAAAATGACCCTCTAACTGTCATGGCCTCAAGTCTGAAGAGCCTGTCGGATCATGATCCGGCACTGATTCCGGACGGATCATCCATGAAGATAGGTATCGCTGTTTCGGAGTGGAATGAAGAAATTACCTCGGCACTTCTGGAAGGAGCTTTAAACACCCTGCAAAAGCATGGCGTTTCCCGTGATAAGATTTTGGTGCGGGCTGTACCCGGCAGCTTTGAACTGCCCTACGGTGCCCGCATTGTAGCCGAACAGTTCAACCCCCACGTGGTCATCTGCATCGGCTGTATCATCCAGGGTGAAACACCCCATTTCGACTATATTTGCCAGGGTGTTTCCAGAGGAATCACTGAACTGAATCTGGACTATGACATCCCTTTTATCTTTGGAATCCTGACCACCGGCAATCTCCAGCAGGCCAAAGACCGTTCCGGTGGCAAGCATGGGAACAAAGGTGTTGAGGCTGCTGTTACCGCACTGAAAATGGCTGCCCTACGGATGAATCCAAGAATTACCTGAGCAAGCTGACCCATCAGGAAAAAGCCTACCTTGACTTCTTCCTGGGCAGAGCTTTGGTACCCTGCTTCTGCTGCTTCTGAATCTCTTCAAGCCGTCTGGCGAACCCAGATTTTTTAACGGGCTTGCTTTTCCTGACAGCGATTTTCTTCAGAATTTTTTCCTCGTCTATAAACCGCTTGAAAAGCAGGTTCTGTCCCAGTGTGATCACGTTGGCCAGGAAGTAATAGTATGTTAGTCCGGCTGAGAAATTATTCAGGATCAGCATGAACATCAAGGGCATGATGTACATCATGGTCTTCATGCCCGGCATGGAGCTGCTGCTGGCTGAAGCCTGGTTGTTCCACTTCATGGACAACATGGTGGTAACGGTCATCAGGAGGGTAAACAGGCTCACATGGTCCCCGTACATGGGAATGGTGAAGGGCAGATTTAAGATGGAATCGTAGGTCGACAGGTCGTGAGCCCAGAGAAAACTTTGCTGCCTGAGCTCAATGGAAGTCGGGAAGAACCTGAACATGGCATAGAGAATCGGGAACTGCAGGAGCATGGGCAGACAACCACCCATGGGATTGGCCCCCGCCTTCTTATACAGATCCATGGTGGCCTGCTGCTTCTTCATGGCATCTTCTTTCCTGGGATACCGTTCGTTGATCTCATCCACCTGGGGTTTCAGCACACGCATTACCGCCTGTGATTTATAGGACCGGTAGGTCAGCGGAAACAATGCCGTTTTGATGATCAGGGTCAGCAACAGAATAATGATCCCGTAATTGACAAAGTACTTGTTCAGCCAGTTGAAAATCGGGATCACCACATAGGCATTCATCCAGCGGATCATGGATCCTCCAACGGTCACCACAGATTCCAGGTGCAGATCACCATAACTTTTCAAGGTCGTAAATTTGTTCGGGCCTAAATAAAGTTTCATCCCGATGGTCTGATCCCCGGTCCGGTTATAAGGTAATCCAATGGAAGATGCAAAGTGCCGCACAAAGGGTCCTGGTTCATTGAACCTGTGCTGGCTCATCTCCGCCCCCAGAAAGGATTCATCGGCAATCAGGATGGTCGAAAAAAACTGGTGGCTATAGGCAATCCATTGAATGCCCGTAGTAATATCGGCAGTTTCAAATTCCTTCTTGGACCTGGACTTGAAACTTTCAACATCACCTCCGTGAAATTTATAATACAAGGTGGTGTACATGGCTTCATTCTGATAACCCTTCTCCTGGGAAGGCGCATAGAAAGAGAAGTCAAAGTTCATGCGATCCGTCCCGTAGGTATCCAAACCCTTTAACTCAAGATCCAGGTCCAGCATATAATCATTGTCATACAGTCTGTAAATGTATGACACCGAGGCTGATTCGGTGGGCTCCAGTTTCATGGTAAGTTGCTGAAATTTCCGGCCCTCTTCATCCGTCAGTGATACCACTTCAGGTCTGAAATACAGATCGCCCGTGTTGATGGTTTTTCCACCTGCAAAAAACTGAATGGAGAAAACTGTGGAATCACCGTTAAACAGGTTCAACGGGAGTGAATCATAGGTATGATATTGTTTTAAATTTGCCGTATATGGACGACCCCCAAGGGTTGAAAAGGTCAATTTCAACTGCTCATTCTCCAGAACCACCTTCTCGGGAGTACCAATGGCTGACTGGGCAAAATCCCCAAACTGGCTGGTCAGCCTGTCCATGGCCTCCGAACCTTGCTGAAGACCTCCTGTTTCCCGGGATGCCTCTTGCACCGATTGTTGTGTGGCAGCAGCTTCAACCGCCCTGACCTGTTCTGCCCTTGCAATGGAGTCCTGTCTCAAGGCCTCAGTCAACCGGTTTTCCCGCTCAGCTTCAAGCGCTTCTTTTGATGGCTTGTTTAACAGACCCATTCCTACAATAAGGAGTCCGATTAATCCAAGACCTATGATTGTATTTCTGTCCATTTACAAAACATTAATTCAGGCACAAAAGTAATCGTTTAGCAATTAATTCATTATAAAATCAACTAAAATCGATAAGATTTCGGTGAATTGGTTTCCCCTCGGGGGCTGTATTACTTGATGTGTTCCACAGACGCCTTGATAAAGGCGATAAATAAGGGGTGTGGATTAAGTACGGTACTGCGGTATTCAGGATGGAATTGGGTTCCCACAAACCATGGATGATCGTTTAGCTCCATGATCTCAACCAATCCGCTTTCCGGGTTGATCCCTGATGAGATCATTCCGTTTTTTTCATAATCAGCGAGGAAGTCGTTGTTGAATTCATAACGGTGACGGTGACGCTCGCGAACCATGTCTGTCTGGTACGCAGCCTGAACCCTGGATCCCTTTTTCAGTGCGCAGGCATAGCCTCCCAACCGCATGGTCCCTCCCTTTTCAGTAACACCCTTCTGTTCCTCCATCAGGTCAATGACCGGATGTTTGGTGATGTTTGTCATTTCAGTGGAATGAGCATCCGGGTAACCCAGCACATTTCTGGCAAACTCAATGACTGCACATTGCAAACCGAGACAGATCCCCAGAAAGGGAATTTTCTTTTCACGGGCATATTTCACGGAAAGGATCTTCCCGTCAATTCCCCTGTCACCGAATCCCGGTGCAACAACGATGCCGTCGAATCCTTCCAGGGTAACCACCACATTGTCAGCTGAGATCATTTCAGAATGAATACAAACCACCAAAACCTTTACCTGGTTTATTGCTCCGGCATGGGTCAGCGATTCAATAATGGACTTATAGGAATCGTACAGCTCCACATATTTCCCTACCAGGGCAATCCGGATTTCCTGTTCTGAACTCTTCAGTTTGTTTACAAACTCTTTCCACTCCTTTAATTCAGGAACTCCTTTGACTGCCATATGGAGTTTTTTCAAAATCATCACATCCAGCCCCTCCTCCTGCATCAGCAGCGGAACTTCATAGATGGTTGATACATCGATGGATTGTATCACAGCATCAAGTTCCACATTGCAAAACAGGGCCACTTTTTTCCTGATCTCTTTGGTAAGTTCATGTTCTGTCCTGAGCACCAGGACATCAGGCTGAATCCCATTCTCCAGTAATACTTTCACAGAATGCTGGGTGGGTTTGGTTTTCAGCTCACCCGAAGCAGAGAGGTAAGGTACAAGGGTCAGGTGAATAAATACTGTGTTTTCAACACCCAGATCCCAGCGTAACTGCCTGACCGCTTCAATATAAGGCAGGGATTCAATATCACCCACAGTTCCGCCGATCTCTGTGATGATGATGTCATATTCGCCTTTCTTTCCCAGAAGTGTGATCCTTCTCTTGATCTCATCCGTAATATGAGGAATCACCTGAACAGTTTTCCCAAGGTAATCCCCACGGCGTTCCTTGTTGATTACTGTCTGGTAAATACGTCCTGTGGTCACATTGTTCGCCTGTGATGTCTGGGTATCCAGAAAGCGTTCATAATGCCCAAGGTCCAGATCAGTTTCCGCTCCGTCATCCGTCACATAGCACTCACCGTGTTCGTAAGGATTCAATGTGCCCGGATCAATATTGATATAGGGATCCAGTTTCTGGATGGTAACCCTGTAACCTCTGGCCTGAAGCAGTCTTCCAAGAGACGCTGAAATAATGCCTTTCCCCAGAGATGATGTTACACCCCCTGTTACGAAAACATACTTTGTATTACCCAAGGAGATTCAGATTTAAGTTCGGGGCTAAAATAAAGATTTAATTTGCATTTTCCATATCATCCAGGATTCGGATTTTTAACTCCAGAACCCGGATCCGTTCATGTGCTGACTCAATTTTTTCATGGAATCCCTGAATGGTCCCCTCCGAACTGTCAGATTGTTTGAAGAAGCCAATATTGTTTTCCCACACACCTATGTCATTTCGTAATTGCTGAAGCTTATTAACCAGCTTGTCGCGCTCGAAGTTAAGCTTCATTTCAGCACGGGGGCCCAACATCATACTGTTGATCCTGTTTTTAAACCTGAAGATGGAACGCTCCGATTCATTCATTCCGATCTTCTCCAACAGTCTGTCCTGAGCCAGCCGGAACTCATCTTTGATTTGATCCTTTTTTGCTGATGGTACAAATCCAATGGAATCAAACTTTGTCTGGAACAGTTCAAGGGCCTTCATATTCGCTTTGCGGTCATCACCGGGAACAAAGGCATCCATTTCTGCCACCAGATTCTCCTTGGCCTTCAGGTTGTCATCAAATGAAGAATCAACGTCCTCAAAGTATTTTGATTTTTGATTGAAGAAAGTATCACACGCCGCCCTGAACCGCTTCCAGAGCTTATCAGAATCCCTTCTGGGCACCGGTCCGATCTCCTTCCAGCGCTTCTGAAGGCGAATCAATTCGATGGAGGTTTCTTTCCAATCCTGACTGCCACTGAGCGATTCTGCTTTTTCCACAATTTCGATCTTCGCATTCAGGTTCTCCTTCTGCTCCTCATAGGCAGAGGCATAATATGCTGCCTTGTTTCCGAAGAAGGTATCGCAAGCTTTTCGGAACCTGGCATAAATGATACTGTTATCCTTCTTGGGCGCATAACCGATGGTTTTCCAGGTCTTCTGGATCTCAAGCACCTGGTTGGTCTTCTCCATCCATGCCCCATGGGTTTCGTATTTGGTTTGAGCAATAAGTTCAACCCGTTCACAAAGCATGGTCTTCTTTTCAAGGTTTTCGTACAGGGAATCTTTTAACCTGGAATGATATTCCTGGTGCTTCCTGTTAATCACTGAAGTAGCCTGTTTGAAACGATCCCAAACCTCATCCCGGTCATCCCGGGGTACAGGCCCGATTTCACGCCATCTGGTGTGGTACTTCTGTAATGTTTTAAATGCCTGAACAATATTTGGCTCCGATTCCAGATCCTCGGTTCGTTCACATAGCTGGATTTTAAGTTCAAGATTTTTCTTCAGATCCAGGGCCCTGAGTTCCCGGTTGATCCGGACATAATCATTGAATTTCTCAACAAAGTAATTGTAGGAATCCCACAAATCCTTGAGGTTCTGCTGTGGGACAATCCCTGCTGAAAACCATTGACGCTGCAGATCCTTGAATTTTCTGAAAGTTATTTCAAAGGATTCCTGCCCCTCCATAAGTATCCGCAGCTCCTCAAGAATCTCCTGCTTTTTCAGCATGTTATCCTGCTTTGTCTTTTCAAGCTGCCGTGTAAACTCGGCCTTCAAACCCCGGTACTTATTGAGTAGCTCCTTGATCTCAGTTTCCAGGGGATCTTCGGCTGGTTTGAAATCTTCAAGGTTTCCGCCTTCGTCCAGGAAATGCTTCTTTTTATCCTCCAGGACAGCCTTTTGCTTCTCGAAAAATGCTTGCTTAATCTCCTCCACATCCTTCCGTATATTACCTCTTCCGGGATGATCCAGCTTCTCACCAAGCAGTTTCACCAGGTCCTCCTTGCTTAACAGGTGATAGTTGATTTGCTCGGACTCTTCAGGTTGGTCATCATGGTCTAAATCATCGTCATATGAATCATTGATCTTCTGTTCTTCATGGTCATCAATGAACACCGCTTGGTCGGAAACATCGCTTGTTTCAGGCTTGTCACCAACAGGTTCTGCTGTTGGTTCTTCCTGCTCTGTGGACGCTTCAGGCTTTGGGGTTTTCCGGGGCTTTTTTACGGGTAATTTTGGCTCTTTGGCAGGTAATTCGGTGTCTCTGGCAGGTATTTCAGATTGAATGACATCCTCCTGTTCGGATGATCCGGTGGTGTCTTGCCTGGTTTCTTCTTGCTCTTCTTTTGGTTTTTTCTCTTTCAGAGGGTCATTGACATCGTTCGTTTTCATGACAGGTAGAGGATTGGTGGCTCGCTTGGATAGACAAATTACTCAATTTTCACGTAAAAGATCACTTATGGGGCAAAAAACTGTTTTATCTTAGCACCAGGGGAACACTGAAAATGCGCATTGAAATCATCACTGTTTTGCCTGCACTTCTTGCAGGGCCAATAGATCACTCCATCATCAAAAGAGCAAGGGAGAAGGGGTTGGTTGAAATCTATATTCACGACCTCAGGGAGTTTTCCAAAGACAAACACCGGCGCGTGGATGACTATGCCTTCGGGGGAGATGCAGGAATGGTCATGTCCATTGAGCCCATCGAAGCAGCCATCAACCATCTCACCAGCCAGCGCAATTACGATGAGATCATCTACACCTCACCGGATGGTCAGCTTTTTAATCAACCTGAAGCAAATCGGCTTGCACTTGCCGAGAACATCATTATCCTGTGCGGACACTACAAGGGGATTGATCAAAGGGTCAGGGACCACCTGATCACCAGGGAGATATCCATAGGGGATTATGTACTGACAGGAGGCGAACTTGCTGCAGCTGTGATCACCGACAGTGTGGTCAGGTTGCTTCCCGGTGCCATATCAGATGAAACCTCTGCATTGACAGACTCATTCCAGGATGGTTTGCTTGCCCCACCAGTCTATACCCGGCCGGCCAATTATAAAGGGTGGAGTGTTCCCGGGATATTGCTGTCAGGACATGCAGCGAAAATAGATCAGTGGAAACACGAGCAATCAATGGAGAGAACCAGGAAGCTTCGCCCCGACCTGCTGAAGGACAAGGAATAGGTCACCGCAACACTTTCCTCACAAAGGCCACTGTAAAATAGGACATCAGGAACAATCCAAAGAAACCCTCCAGGGATGAAACCCACCGGATAGAACCATATGGATAGTGATCCCCGTAACCTATGGTGAGGAATGTAATGGCACTGTGATAAAATGCTTTGGTAATGGTGGAAAGCTGGTCATCTACCGTCGCGATGATATCGGCCTCCGTAAAGACCATGAGCAGGAGGTATGAAAAACTGAAAATCACAAAACAGGCGAGCATGGTCACTAAAACCCTCACCGGGCTGGTGGCATACAGGCCTGCTCTATCAAACAATCCCAACTTAAACCAGTAGAGAGGGTATTGGTAAATTGCGCTTAATGGTGATCTTTCAAGGGCCTCTGAAAGCTCAGCTTTCGATTCATTTCGTTTGAACTCCACATAGGCTTTGTCTTCATCATTGTATGATCCCTGGTTCTGGAAATTTGCTTTTAAAATCCTGAATTGCTCCGCTTTGACCCTGTGACTGGTACCAGGCTGGGCATAGATCATCTTCTTTACCCCCGAACGTTCCCAATCCAGATAAATTCTGCCTATATCCCTCATGCCAACCAATGAGATGGTCTCTATTTCAGAATAAAACTCATGGGAATTGATATCGATGATATCACGTACCACTGTGTTGTTCAGGTTTATGGAACGACTCTTTTTCAGACGCAGATCCACATACCCGTCCAGATGACAAAACTCAAAAGACAGAGAACCGAACCGTGATTTATAAAAGCTAACCTTTCCCTGGCCAAAATCGGTGTGTTCAAAAGAACCATCCACATGCTCGAACATGACATCATCGAAACTGATATCGCCTGTTCCAAATGAAGCCCTTTTGAAATTGAATTTTCCGGTTTGCATCTCGGCCTCATCAAAACTTACTTCTCCGTCTCCAAAAACAGAACGGTTAAAATTCACACGCCCCAACCCAAATTCAACAGTTCTGAAATCCACCCTGCCATCCCCGAATTCTGTTCTTTCAAAACTTAAAAACTGGCCTTTGAAAGTGGCGAAATGAAAATCAACTTTCCCTTTCCCAAACCTGGCCACCTTGAATGATATTTCTCCTGTTCCAAAGTCGGTATTGATAAAATTCACATTCCCGCCAGAGAAATCCGCGTTGATAAAATGGAGGTTACCCCTCCCGGCACTCATGTATTGAAAGTCTTTATCGCCATTGCCAAACATGCAATTCTTAAAGCTTATCTCCTGCGATTCAAAACCCACATTTTTGAAATTCAAGTACCCGTCAGGAAACCTTGTGTTGTGAAAACTTGTCATGTCAACCCTGAAGCGGGCCGATTCAAAACTAACATCGCCTTTGCTTATCCATGAATCCTCCAGGCTGAATTCTTCCCCTTCAAATACAGCGAAAGAGAAATCGAGGGGCGAGAGTCCCGCGAACAGGGCATTTCTTGCTGTAAATCCTTTGATAACAACCTTTTCCCTGGGCTCCATATTCCTGGTCAGCCTGTAATTTTTCAAACTGAATTTCTCAATGTAACAGTTATCCAGGTTAATGACATCTCCCCTGTCAATGGCATTGTATATCTCTTTCTCCTCCATATGGCCCATCAACTCAAGCACTGGATTCTCCTTATCACCTACATGGAAATGGACCAGTGCAGTAAATGGAAAACTGATCCCCTGGTCGGTCTTAAATTTCAGTTTTTTTATCTCAGCTTTATAATCTCTGTGTCCGGGAACCATAAAAGCTCTATTTGTTAAGTTAAATATAGCAAAACCTAATCAATGACTGACCGGTTACACAGGGTTGCAAAATCACAGGTTCTGCATTTAGATTCATTCTCTGTCTGGGTGAAAGGAATCCCGGGATCGAATATTTTGTTCAGGGTCTCCCTCAGATGTTTAATGAAATCCTCCTCCAAGGCTGTAAAGGAATCGATCCTGTGTTTCTCACTTCGACTGCCAATGGTCAGCAAGGGATCAAATCTCTCTTCATAGAGTGACTTCATTACGTACAAACCAGGGGCAACCTGCTCACCGGGATGCTCCTTGCTAACAAGCCATGCATACAAAAGGGTCTGAAGCCCTGCCCCGTTTCTCGCGGTCAGGGTTCCGTCAAACAGCGAATCCAGTGTTGAAAAGCCGTAACTGGCATTACCGGTCTTGTAATCAATTACCCGCAACAGACCTCCGACCCTGTCCACCCGGTCAATCTTGCCGCCGATACGAAGGGTCACCTCCCTCTTCCCGGTATTTAACTCCAGTTCCCGGGTGTAGGTCTTTTCAGCCGAAACCAGTGTGAATGGTGTAATGGCCAGGTCGGTTTGAATGATCTTTTTCAGGTACCGGATCATTACCTTAATGATGATGATGTTACGGCCTTCGATCACAGAACTCTTTCTACCCTTGAAATGAAATTTAATGAAAGCGGTCTTCAGTACCTCCTCTATCCGGCCCGAACCCAGCAGGTGCTGCAATGATTTTCTGCTTATCATTCCACTGTCCTCCCCGGCAATCTCTTCATAGAGCAGTTTGATGGAATCATGCACCACTGTACCGAATCCTGCCGCATCGATCTCCTCCAGAACTTCATCCGGTTCACCAATCCCGGCCAGGTACCTCAGGTAGAATTTCAGAGAACAGTCCACATAGGTATTGATGGCTGACGGGGAGAGGTATTTGTTACCTTCCGCATCCACAGTATATCTGTTTAATAAAACGTCAATTTCCGCCGAATGCCCGATGACCAGTTCGGGTACCTCCCTGGCCATTACCTCCATGCCCGGTCTGATCACCTGGATGCCCCGTGAGAAAATCAACTGTCGCAGGTAACGGCTCATTTCACCGGTACGCACGCCCTCTGAAGTACCGTTAAAAAGCAGATCCACCTTCCCGGCCCTCTGAAGGATCCGGTTGAAATAATAGGCATACATGGCATCCATATCCTCTCTGCCCGGCATGCCAAAAGCCAGCCGTAAGCTATAAGGAATATAGGATTGCCTGAAATGGGAGGCCGGCATGATCTCTTCATTCATAGACAAAAGGATCACATGTTTGAAATCCAGCAACCTGGTCTCAAGAATTCCCATGACCTGGAGTCCGGAAAGGGGTTCGCCTTCGAAGGGAACACGGAAAACTCCCAGAACTTTTCTGAATAGTTTTTCCAGGACCGGGAAGGAAATTTCCGGCCTGGATTCAAGCAGAGTCTCCAGTTTGTTCAGATGAATAAGCAGGGCAAATACAAATTCGCGGTGCAGTTCAGGCAAAATCTTATTGTCGTCTGCAGCCAGGGCCTCCAGGATATGAAAAAAGATATCCCGAAAGTAAGTGATCAGACCCCTGGATCCGTCCATGCTCCTGAAGATCATCTTCTCAAATGCACCTTCGAATCTGGATCTCTCCACCTGGATCAGGTTCCCCGAAGCCATTAATTCCAGCAAGGGGTGGGCCTTTCCATCTCCTGTATGCTCCATATAAGGGTGTAACAGGATAGACTTGACATCTTTGTAATAAAATACTTCAGATCCATCCGGACTTTTTCTGATGTTATGTTGTAAGCGGAGCAATGCATCCACAAATCCAAGAACAGGAGTGATGCTCAGGGGATAACCCATGGTCACATTGATCTCACCCACGGATTCCGGAACCGACATGAGAACGGGTATCAGCAGCTCCTCATCACACAACACAACAGCGGTGTCGGTGCATTCTGAGATTCCGGCTCTCTCCTCCTGTTCAAGTATGAGCTGAACAGTTTTTGCCTGAAGTACATCAGTGGGCAGCTCGAAAATCCTGATCTCCTTTTCCGTCTCCATTCCTCTGAACGATTCAAGATCCAGCGGCGGGGGGAACGCAGTCAGGTTATCCCGCATAAATCTACCAGCTTCCTGGGCAGGATCATCCACATAGTGATGATCATAATCCCAGAAAAAAACTGCTCCATGATTCTGCAGCCATTTAAAGATTCGTTGCTCACAACCGTTCAGGGCATTAAATCCTGCTACAATGATCCTGTCCCACCGGGGCTTGGCCAGCATGCCTTTTTCTATTTTACCGGCAATCTCACGGTACTGCATTCCGGGGCTTCCCTCCCCTTCTTTACGAAGAATCTCCCTGAGCCGGCCATAGAGAATGGGAAGGAGCTTCCAAATCTCAAGAAACTGCTCCTTTTCAGGGGTGGTCTGGCCCTGATGAAACCCTTCCCAGAACTGCCGGATAAAGGAGATTTGGGATTCTTCCAATCCGGCCAGCGGCTCTTCAATTTCCTTCAGATCCGCCAGGTTCCGGAAGAGCATTTCGGGATCCACCATATACTTATCAATTTCATCAAAATCATTGAGCATGATTTCTCCCCAGTAGTAGAACTCATCCAGTGACTCGGGTTGTTCCTTTAATTCCCTATAAATGTCATAGAGGGTGAATAACAATTCGATGGGGTCCCCGGGAGCAAGGCCGCTGAGTTCATTCACATACTCGGTAATAGAGTATATGTGTGGCATCCAGCCCACCTGACTCATATACCTGGAAAGGTGACGCTGCAGGAATAACCCTGCACGTCTGTTGGGCAAAATAATACAGGTTTCTTCCGGCATGCTATCCGGATCATCGGTCAGATATCTGGCCAGTTTTTCTAAGATGGGTTGCATCATTGATTCTCTTCAAAATATTTTCCCTGCCAGGTATCCTTCTCCTCCAGCAGCTGTTCGAAAATGCTCAGCAATCTGTCATACCGAATGCCCCAACCATCCCGCACTCCCATTCCCGGGGTCACCTCGCCGGCGATACGTTCCACCACAAATTCGGGATTGAGCCGCTCTATGATCTCCACCATTAATTGCAAATATTCTTCCATACTGAACTCTACAAAATCTTCCGGCTTCTCCTTATACTCCCGGGCCATGGCTGTACCGTGAATGACCTGCAGTTGATGAAATTTGATGTTGGTCAGGGGCCACTCCGACAGGATCCTTGCCGCATCCAGAAAATCCTGCCTGGTTTCACCGGGCAGTCCGACAATCATATGGCCACCAGCGCGGATTCCCCTTTTGGCTGTTTCCCGGATGGCCCAGGCGCTCTTTTCCACATCATGGCCTCTGTTCACGCGCTCAAGGGTCCTGTCCAGCAACGATTCAATTCCATATTCAAGGACCAAATAGCATTTTTTAGAGAGTTCCTTAAAAAAATCCAGCTTCTCTTCATCCACACAATCGGGCCGTGTCCCCACCACAATGCCAACTATTCCCGGGATGGCCAGGGCCTGGTCATACATGGTTTTTAGGATTTCCAGCTCGGCATAAGTGTTTGTATAGGATTGAAAATAAGCAAGATAGCTAACCGCTTTCCGATACCTGGTCCGGTGGAATTCCATCCCCTGCAATAGCTGCTCCTCAATGGATTTCCCTGGTATGTTATAGGACGGTGAGAAGGCTTCATTGTTGCAGAAGGTGCATCCTCCCGTGCCACATGCTCCATCCCTGTTGGGACAGGTGAAGCCGGCATCCACTGAAATTTTCTGTACCCGCGCACCGAATACCCGCTTGAAATAGTCGCTGTAAGCATTGATCCTTCTTTCCGTTCCCCAACTATAGATCATAGGGCATCCATTTTTTCGATTTTACCCAGCATGGCATACCAGATGAAACCTGTTACCTGCTTATACTTCATCCCCATCAGCAGTTCCATATATTTTCTGACCTGAGCCCTGTATGCTTCTTTTTCCAGCAACCCGAATTTAAAATCAACCACCGTTACGCCATCCCTGTCTATAATGACCCGGTCGGGTCTGACTATGGTGCCATCCCCGCACAGAATGCTTCGCTCATTCAGGAAGGATCTCCCCTCCTCGTCTGAAAACCATCGACCTACCCCGGGCTGGGAGATCATATCAAGGATCTCCTTCTCCAGCCCTGGACGATCCCTGGCAGACAGGACCCCCTCCTTCTGAAGGTTGTTCAACAGGGGAACCACGTCCTCAACCAGGTGAATCCCTGAGAACACAGTGTGCATCATGTTTCCGAACCCCCGGCCAGTTCTGAACACGCCCTCTTCATCGACAAAATACTGATCACTTCGCAGGCGTAGTCCTGGCAGGCGGCTGCCTGGATTTGCTTTGAAAGCAACAAACTGCCAGGGATCTTCCCCTCCTTGAATTTTCAATTGCTCCGGCATCTTCCCGATGGTGATTTTATCATTCTTCAGGTAACTTTTCAGGGGCATGAGCGCAGGTTGATTCACAGGAGTAAGGTCCAGGATAGCCGTCAGCAAATCCCCGGTGGTTTTCAGTCCCTGATCCTCTGATACCGGAACACCCAGGTACAATACATCCACGGCCCGTGTAAAGGACACATACATCAGGTTCAGGCTGTCCAGGTAGCCTTTCATTCTCTCCTGGTAATAGAAACCTGAAAACAGGGTGTGTTTCAGTCCACTTCCAAAGCGGACCGGAACAGTGGGTATCCGGCTGAATGGTGTTCTGCCTGTGGGACACCAGAGGATGTTTGATTTTCTATGATCGGTGGTGATCTCCCAATTGCAAAACGGAATCAGTACCGCCTTAAACTCCAGTCCCTTGGCCCTGTGAATAGTCAGGATGCGAATGGCATTTGAGTTCTCGGAAATCTGAATTCCTTTTTTTGATCCATGCTGCTCCCAGTATTGAAGGAACTCGGCAATGCCCATGGGCTCTCTCCTCTGAATATCGATAACCAGGTCCTGTAAAGCCTGTATATAGGGAAGGTCATGGGTGTGTGTGTACAGACCAAAAAGATGGATCAGCGCCTCAACCAGCTCATAAAGAGGCAGCTGTATGAATTCACTCATTCTGGATACAAACTCCGCAGGAAGGATCTGCCCGGGAGAAACATCCACATTGAACAGCCTGTCCGACCCATCACTGTCCGCAATCCCGGCCTGGTAACACCGGTACTTCAGCAGGGCATTGTTAATTTCATCCCCCGGAAAAACCATGTATCGCAGGGCTGAAATCACCATGGATACTGCATCGTTGCGAGCCATCAGAAGTGATTCATTGGAGATGATCCTGGTATGTCCCATAAGCTTTTCTGCTACCAGGACTCCCTCCCTTCTCGTGCGCACCAGAATGGCAATTTCACCAGGTTGAATACCTGATTGCTGAATCTCATCGATCCATCCTGGAATGCTCTCCAATACCTGGTCACGGAACGATAGATCCTGCTCCTCCCGGAAGAAGCTGATCTTTACAAATCCATCTGATCCAACTGCCCTGGCAGGAATTTGCTGAACCGCATCGGCATATGCATTCCTGAATTGCTGAACGGCCTCATCCGCTTCCGGTTTATTCACCGGAGAGGAACCGAGTTCTGCTTCGATTTCCCCGGCCAGTACTTCGGAAGCCAGCTGAAATACAGTGTTGTTGAAGCGGATCACCTGTTCACTGCTCCTGAAATTCTGATCCAGCTGATGGATCTTATACTCCTGATGGGAAAAATCAGATTTCAGGCCTGTAGCCAGAATTCTCCAGTCCGAGTTCCTCCACCTGTATATGGACTGTTTCACGTCCCCTACCACCAGGTTGTCATTCCCCGATGCCAGTGAGTTATCCAGGAGTGGCCTGAAATTTTCATACTGAAAAACCGAAGTATCCTGGAATTCGTCCAGCATAATGTGGTTGTAACGGTTCCCGGTCTTTTCGTAGATGAAGGGAACCTGGTTGGCTCCAGCAATTCCCCTGAGGAAACGACTGGAATCGGTGATCAGAAAGAGGTTGTGTTCCTTCAGGTAGGCCTGTACTTTTTCCCTGATATCGCCCAGGATTCCCAGGGTATAATAGTTAAAACGTATGACCCGGATGGTATTCAGGACAACCTGATCCTGATAAACCTCATTCAACAAGGGCATGAGCAATGCCTCGGTGAGCACTGCCATCTCAGCTGAGGCACCTTTTACAAGCCACTTCTCCCGGTCAGCAAGGGACTCAAGTTTTGAAGCCGTGAACTGCACATCTCCCTCCACCGCCTGTCTGAAGAGGGCTGGTGGTGAGTTTCCCTTTAATTTGAAATCTTCCACTTCAAAACCCTTCATCTTCATTTGATCCAGTGCCCTGGCTCCCAGCTGTTTCATCTCACTGATGGCCTGAGCTTCAACTTGTTCAAGCTCTTTCAGGAAATCTTCGAGGTTTTGCTTGTTCAGCAAGCTCAAATCTGCATCGGCATACAGTTCCTGGAATGATTCCCTGAAGAGCTGCATGCCCAGTGCAAGAATATCGTTTTTAAAATTCCATGATCTGGATTCTTCCAGCCGTTCTTCTGCAAATCGGATGAGCCATTGCTGAAGTTCTGCGTCATCCCCGATCTCCTGAAACAACAGTTCCACACCCATGGAAAGGACCCGCTGATGATCCAACTCCAGGTTATATCCCGGTTGTATTCCGATCTCCCGTGTAAAGGCCCTGATGACCGACTGAAAAAATTTGTCGATTGTTCCCACCGAAAACCGGGAGTAATCGTTCAATATAAGGTTCAGGAGATTCCCGGCCCGCTCTGTGATCCTGACCGCATCCATTCCGGTCGCTTCCACCAGAAGATTCAGATCCTCACTTCCTGCATCCGGATCACTTCGGGAAAGATTGAAAAGTCTCATGAGAATCCGGCTCTTCATCTCTCCGGCTGCCTTGTTCGTGAAGGTCACCGCCAGGATATGACGATGTGCTTCCGGAATCCTGAAGAGCAATTTGAGGTATTCCAGCGTTAGGGCATATGTTTTACCCGAACCTGCCGAGGCTTTGTATACTTGAAGAGGGGACATTACGTAAATATAGGGCTTTCAGGAAAAATGGTAATTTTATGCAAAATTTCAGCTTTGGCAAAAAGGGTGGTAGTTGGATTATCAGGGGGAGTGGACTCCAGTGTGGCTGCATATCTCCTGAAGGAACAGGGCTTTGAAGTAACCGGCCTGTTTATGATCAACTGGCATGACAAGACCGGTGTGATCGATGCCGATTGTCCGTGGGATGAGGATGTGGTTTTCGCCGAATTGGTAGCCAGGAAGCTGGGAATCGACTTTCATGTGGTGGATCTGAGCGAACCTTACAGGAAGCGGGTCATTGACTACATGTTCTCGGAATATCAGAAAGGCCGAACCCCCAATCCCGATGTACTGTGTAACAGGGAGATTAAATTCGATGCATTCCTGAAGGCAGCGGAAGAATACAATCCCGATTTTGTGGCCACCGGTCACTATTGCAATAAAAGCAGCAGTGAGGTGAATGGCACCATGGTCTACTCCTTGCTCGCCGGTGATGATCCCAATAAGGAGCAGAGCTATTTCCTTTGCCAGCTTTCACAGGAGCAGCTGGCCCGGACCCTGTTTCCCATCGGCCACCTCCATAAACCTCAGGTAAGGGAGATTGCCAAACTGCAGGGACTGGCATCTGCCGATAAAAAAGACTCCCAGGGGATCTGTTTCGTAGGTAAAGTGCATCTCCCGGTGTTTCTTCAACAGAAACTGAAGACCAGGGAGGGCAACATCTTTGAAATCCCTGCAAATATGGAACAATATGCAACGGAAAAGAAGGAGAGCAGGAACCTGGAAGAACTTTGCAGTCCATGGACCTATACAAGGGAAGACGGAACATGGGTTGGAAAGCACCAGGGAGCACATTTCTTCACTGTCGGTCAGCGCAAGGGTCTGAATGTGGGTGGCAAGGAGGAACCTCTTTTTGTGATCTCCACCGATGTGGAGCAGAACCGGATCTATGTGGGCCAGGGTCAGTCCCATCCCGGTTTATACCGTCCCGGACTCTTCGTCCTGCCTGAAGAGATTCACTGGATCAGGAGGGATCTTGCGCTTAAACCCGGACAATCGGGGGTTTACCGGGTAAGAATCCGGTACAGGCAGCCGCTGCAGGATGCTGTACTTCATAGGTCAGAAAAGGGATTGTACATTGTATTCAGGGAACCTCAGCGGGGTGTTGCATCCGGCCAGTTTGCTGCATGGTATACAGGCAAGGAACTCCTGGGCTCTGGCGTAATCCACAGATAGGCCTACTTCCTGTGAAGTCCACACTCTTTATGGGCCTCATTCTCCCACCACCACCTTCCGGAACGGATATCTTCACCAGGTTCAATGGCTCGGGTGCAGGGCTCACACCCAATGCTGGGAAATCCACTGTCATGCAGAAGGTTATAAGGTATATTATGCGACTTGATGTACTCCCAAACATCCTTCTCAGACCAGTTGATCAGAGGATTGACCTTCACCAGGCCATTGTTTTCATCCCACTCCACCATCCTGTTGAAGAAACGGGTAACCGACTGGTCCTTCCTCAACCCGCATATCCAGGCCTCCTTGTCTGCAAATGCCCTGGGGAGCTGAGCTACTTTTCTGATGCCGCAACACATCTTCCGTTTCTCTACACCATCATAAAAGAGATTGATCCCGTGGTTTGCCACCATTTCTTCCACCTTCACGGGATCAGGAAAATAGATTTTCATGCGTATTCCGAAGTATTTGTTGGTGCGGGCAATCAGGTCGTATGTCTCCGGAAAAAGTCTGCCCGTATCCAGGGTAAAGACTTCGGTCTTAGGATTCTGGCGCAGGATCATAGCGGTTAATACCTGGTCTTCAAGCCCCAGGCTTGTCGACAAGACGACTTTATCCCCGAAATGCTGCAGGAAATATCCGATGACTCCGATGGCACTTTTGTCCTTCAGGGTTTCGTCCCATTCAGCAATCTGTTCTTTTAGTTTTTCTGTCAGCTCCATATCACTCATGCATTGGCAAAGGACTCCAGTTTACCCATATCGGTCCACTCATCTTCATCGTGCCTGTACAAATATACAGGTCTGGTCTTCGCAAGTTCCAGATAGAAGGGCATCAGCGGAAACCTTTTTTCCCGGGGAAACAGTATGAATATTGAAGGATCCATTACATGGATTGCACTGAAAGCAATGGGAGTAAGCGTCTCCTGCTTCTCATCAACCAGGATGGATTCCCCGGTCCGGTTGTCCCTCCATCCTTTCAAATAATTTTCCCGGTTCATAAGCAGGCTCCTGGAGGTTACCCGCTCCTTCACAGCCATGGTGGCAATAGCGCCTCTTGCCCTGTGTGCCATCATCATTTTTTCCAGGTCAATCCCACTCAGGATGTCCACATTATAAACAAGGAAAGGTTCATCTCCGAAAAACCAGGATGCATTGGCAATCCCTCCCCCCGTATCCAGCAATTCATTCTTTTCATGGGAGAATTCAATACGGATACCGAATTGTTTCTTCCCCTTCACATGATCCATGATCATTTCTGCATGGTGGTGCACATTGATGATGATCTCATTAAATCCTGCACTTTTCAGCTTCAGGATGGCGTGATCGATCAGAGGTGCACCCTGCCAATCAAGCAGTGCTTTGGGCTTTTGATCGGTCAGGGGCCTGAGCCTGGTGCCCAGTCCTGCCGCCAGGATCATTGCCTTATTTCCTTTGGTTTGCAACACCATTTTTCTTTTGGAGATTTCTTCTCGCACTTGCCGCAGTAGTATTTTTTCTTCTTCCCTTTTATCTTTTGGGTCAGACCGTCACTTTCCCTGCATAGCTTTTTGCTCATTCAACCCTCTTATGCTTTCAATAACACAAAAAAAGGTCAATTGTTTTTGCTTTCTTTCCAGAATTATACAGCAGGCCAAAGATACATCTTTGTGATGAAATAGTCCGCACAGCATCCTTTTGCGGAGCTACTTACGGCCTATTGACCTGGCATAGAGAAGAGCTGTAGTCCTGTAAAAAACATGCCCCAGCTTGGTGAAGGGCAGGTACATGATCACAAACCAAACAGCCACCAGGTGAAAAAAATAGAGGTGGTAAGCAATGGACCACTGTCCGAAACGGGCCATCTCCACCAGGGATCCCGACAGGGTCAGCAGGGTAATGGCAACAAGCAGCAACCAGTCCGGATAAGCGCTTTTTCCAAACAACTCCCTGTCAGAGAGGCGCTGATAAATCATGATACCCAGACCTGTATAAATCATCACGGATGCCACATTCCCAGCAAGCTTAAATGGATTCAGGAAAGCAAGGGGATACTTGTGGGTCAGGGATGCCCAGATGGCATAGAGTGTAACCACAATCAGCAATCCGAATCCGAAGAACACCAGCATGTGCGCTGCCTGCCTTGTCCGCCGTGAACCACAACCTGAGAAATTCGAATGGGAAAGGATCTCACCCATTACCCGGAAAAAGGGGATCCTCCCCTGTCTTCCATCCGCGGGAGGGGTGATCCTTTTCATATCCTTCCAGAAAGCTCCGATGCCCAGGCTTGCCAGGAAATAAAACAGCAGCGTAATGGCAGAAAAAGTAGCGTTCAGCAAGGCATGAGGGAAAAACGCGGAGTAATCCACCGGTCCCTCCGGGATCGCAAATGTTCCTGCCAGACTCAGAATAGCCATAATGACCCCCACGGGAATGGCCAGAGCCACAGGGAGAAGAGCCGGCCTGCTCACCATCTTTCCCAGGAACCTGGGCCGGATATAGTGTTCATAGGTTTTCTGTCTTATTGCCGCAATCACATCTGCAGGCTTCACATCCCGGGGACATGTTGTGCTGCAATCGCCGCACTGGTGACATAGCCAAACATCCACATTACCAAGAAGCTTTTCCTTCAGTCCCCAGCCCGACCAGATCATCTCCTTGCGCGGGAAAGGCCTGTCGGCAGGTGCCAGCGAGCATACTGCCGAACATGTACCACACTGCATGCACTGGTTCAGTTGCGAACCGCTCAACCGCCCCAGTTCCCTTTTGAATTCTATGTCAGGTTGAATAAGATTCACTTCGTTCATGTTATTTTACTCGCTTCGCTCGTGTTAGTATGTTCGCTTCGCGAACGTTAGTGTGTTATTAAGATATTCAATAATCCAAACCCTCAATAACCCAAACCCTTTATAACCTATTTATTTACATACTTTTAAACGGATTCGGCCCGATCAACGCAAGCGCTTCCACATATTCATTAATCATCTCCTGAATTTGATGGTGGCCACTGATCTCCACGAACTTTGTCATGATCCTTTCCGGTTCAAGCATCATGGTTTCCAGGGTCTCCTGCAAATTTTCGCCCCGCTGCCGGGTCAGCTCACTGCCATGAATGAAATGACACTGGTAATCATCCCCCGGTTTGCACCCTATCTGAAGAATCCCGTCATACCCATGGGAGAGTGCATCGGAAATCCACACCTTGTTGACCGAACCCAGGCACCTGACCGGGATAATACGGACGAACGGACTGTATTTCAGACGATATGAGGCGGCAGCATCCAGAGCAGGATAGGCATCGTTCTCACATACAAACACCAGTACCCGTGGCTTCTCTTCAAATTCATCCGGGATATGAACGGCCTTGATCATGGCTGATACACTGTTGATGGAGAAGTCCGCAAAACCGATCACCCGTTCAGGACAGGAACCTACACAAATCCCGCACCTGCGGCACCGGGCCGGGTTGGAAAGCGGGGTTCCTTTTTCGGTCTCATCATAAGCTCCGAAAGGGCACTCCTCCGTACACCGCTTGCAGTCGGTACACCGCTCCATATAAAGTTCAGGGAAAGTCAGATCGCCCGACCGGGGATGAACTGCCTCCCCCCTCTTCACACATTCAATGCACTGGATCGCTTTCATCATGGCTCCCGAACCATCCTCGGCACTTGATTCCAGGTCCATGGGTGCCCTTACTGTTCCTGCCGCATAAAACCCTGTCCGGCGCGTTTCGTAAGGAAAACAAATAAAATGCGAATCACTAAAATCATATTCAATGCCCGGGAGTCCTTCCCCCAACCGGTATTGAAGATGGAGACTTTCACTGCCCGATGGGACCATTCCCGTGGCCAGAACCACCATATCGGATTCGATCACAATCTCTTCATCAATCAAGCTCCCTTTGATGTACGTCTGCATGGATACCCCCACGCGGTTTACCGACTGAATCCTTCCCTTGGTGAGGAATATGGAATCATCCTCCTGTACCCTCCGGTAGAAATCTTCCTGAAAGCCGCTGGTGCGAATGTCCCTGTAAATGATGTAGACCTGGGCGTTGGGATTCTTCTCCCTCACATAAAGTGCCTGCTTCAATGCGGCAGTACAGCAATAGGCCGAACAATAAGAAAGGTGAGCTTCATCCCTGGATCCTGCACAAAGGATGAATGTGACCCGGTCGGGCACGCTGTGCTGGCTCACGTGATGTTCAAACTCCTCCAGGGTTTTTACACCTGATGTATCACCGTACCCCAGAGGGGTCAATTTTCCGGGATCGTAAGGTTTCCAACCGGTGGAGACAACCACCGATCCGACGCTAAATTCCGTATTCTGGTCATCATCAAGAGTAACAGATAAATTTCCAGGCTCTCCGCCAATGCTTTTCAATGTACTGTTCAGGTAAACCTTCACATGGGGATGGGCCATTACCAGATCTACCATGGTCTGGGTGTCAGGTTCCCTGAGTTTCTCCTGATGATCCAGGTCAGGAACCAGTTTATGAATCCGGGTCGCATACCCCCCAAGGGCTTCTCCCTGTTCCACAAGGTGTATCTTGTATCCGGCATTCAAGCCTGCCATGGCAGCATTCAAGCCGGCGATGCCACCTCCTACCACCAGCACATCCGAACTCACTGCAGCAGGCATATAGGGTGGTTTATCACCAATGGCTCGCAGCTTGGCAAGAGCCATTCTGACCAGGTCCTCAGCACACATTTGCGTATCCTCCTCATCCGGTTCCATGACCCAGGCAACCTGCTCCCTGAGGTTCACCCGTTCCACATATTTACCTTCCATGGCAAACTGTTCTGCCTTTGCCCGCGGTGAGCAGGCGGCCAGGGCTATCCGTTTAGCGCCGCAGCCGCTCGCTTCAGCATGCAGTTTGGCCAGACCCGCCTCGGAGCAAAGCGCAGGATGGCTGAAACAAACAACTCCCTCCTCCTGTGCAAGCAAACCAAGCTTTTTGGTATCAATGGCATCACCAATGCTGCAACCGGTACACATGGCCAGAACGATATGGTCACTCCTTTCACTCATCAGATCTTTGCATTGATTTTATGGCCGCAGCCGTGGCATCCTTCACCGATGCGGAGACATCCATGGGACGCTTGCATGAGGCAGCCGGGTAAATGCCCTCTACCTGGTTCACATTGCAAAAGCCATATTCGTTCGCGGAGAGCAACGGAATCAGGGGATTGGGAACCAGCCCAGTGGCCAGAACCACCAAATCAAACGAATTCCGCTGCTTCTTCCCAGCCATTATGTCCTCCACTTCAAGGATGATCCGGCCGCCTTCATCCCCCTTCCCAATCCGGCCAACCTTTCCCTTCGTAAAGGTGATTTTGTCTGTTTGCTCTGCTTTCCTCAACAGCTTTTCATTTCTTCCTGTGAGCCTGAGGTCGATATAAAAGATCTCAGTTTCAATCTCCGGGTAAGCTTCTGCCAGCGTAAGGGCGTGTTTGACCGATGCAGAACAGCAAACCACCGAACAATATGGGAGGTGGTTCAGGTCTCTTGATCCGGCACATTGTACAAAAGCAATGCGTCCGGGCAGTGCTCCGTCCGAAGGCCTGCCCAGCTTCCTGTTCTCCCTGTGCGCAGCAGCCATCAAGTGTTCAAACTCCACATTGGTTAACACATCAGGCTCCTCTGAATAACGGTAGTTCGCAATAAGCTCCGCAGGATAGGAGTGCCATCCTGTGGCAACAATGACCCTCCGGACATGGAGTTCAACCACGGCAGAATCCGCATCCAGCTGAATGGCATCAAAGGCACATACATCCATACATCTTCTACAAGACTCCCTCAGGCAGACCTCCTGGTCAATGGTATACTTCAAAGGGAAGGAGAGTCCCCCGTTGATGTATGCTGCTTTTTGAACCTTCGCACCACCGGGCACCGAATTTCGTTCCACGGGACATACTTCTGCACATTTGCCACAGGCTGTGCAGTTGTTATTGATCAGACGCGGCTCAATGGAAACTGATGCTGTAAAATCTCCTTCGGCCCCGCAAATGCTTGTTACTTCAGCGCCGGTATAGTAGGTGATCCTGGGATTGGACCTGATCCTTCTGTAGTTTATTTCCAGGCCACAAGCCGGTGGGCATAGCTTGGGGAAATAGTTATGAAAACCAGACACATGTCCACCCAGGTAAGGAGCTTTCTCGATCAGGACAACCTCCCTGCCTGTCTCTGCCAGCTCTACAGCTGCAGTGATTCCGCTTATTCCTCCTCCTATGACTAAAGTGGGAAAGTTCAAAGTGAAAAGGTAAAGGTTAAAGTGGTTTAATTGATCTTTTAATCATGGTCCATTCACCGGTTTCGGGATCCCATCTGCAGTTGGCAAAAGCCTCCCATTCCTCTTTCATGGAAGGATGGTCCGTCCTGAAATAGTAACCCGGCCAACGGGTCTCCTCCCTGAAAAGGACAGTGCGAATATGTGATTCAGCCTGCCAGAGGCGGTGGACATTTTCCCAGCACCGCATAAGTTCATTGAGACTGCTGGCAGCAAGCTTCTCCGAGTCTTCCTTCATGTACTGCAGGTACTCCATCCCTTTGGTGAGCAGCGCCTCGGAAGTTTTGAATCCAACGGATGCACCCCCTGCATATTCGTCCATGATTTTCTGAAGCCGGAACATGAACATCCGGGGCTTCACGAAATTGGGATTCACATCTTCATCATTGGCGTAGGCATGGTGCTCTTCAAAGATTTTCAATGGTTGGAGGACCTTCTCTCTCAGTGCCGAAATCTGTTGATCACTGATGAAAACCGGATCGGGATGATCGACACAAAAAGCAACGGCGGCCTTTGCAGCAATTCTTCCTTCGGTAAAGGAGCCCGAGGAGAATTTGTGTGATGAAGCTCCTGAAGCATCGCCTGCTGCGAACAATCCTTTGACGGTGGTCATGTTGTCATATCCCCAAAATTGCTCACCTGTAGCAAGGTCCCCGGGTCCGCTGACCCATGCACCTGATGCACCGGAGTGTGAGCTGATGAAATAGGGCTCACAGGCAGAAATTTCGGAAGGTGTCTCTTCGGGCATGATGTTGTGGGATGCCCAATTGAGCGCCTGGCTGACGGTCATATCCAGAAAGTCCTCCCAGGCCTCAGACTCAAGCTCCTTCATCTTCCGTTTTGCCTCTTTCTCTTCGGGGATCCGGGCCACCAACTCCCTGATGGCTTCATCGGTTCTCATGTATATTGGTCCGTTACCCGCTTCAAGTTCCAGCAACATCAGGTAATTCCTCAGATTGGCTGGTGTGGGTTTGGAATTCCCGTAGGGAGCCCAGTTTGCCAGTTCTGCTTTGCGGGTCTCCATGTAATCGTCTCCCCTGGCGTTAGTAGCTTTGGATTTAAACAAAAGAAACCATGCACCCACCGGTCCGTAGGAATCTTTAAAACGGACAGGTACAAAGCGCACTTCCTGGCAGGTCATCTCAGCTCCGGCTTTCAGTGTAAAGTATGTACTGGCACCGCTGTTAAAAGGCGGGTACCATGATCTTCCCAGGCCTTCACCCACCGATCGGGGACGGAAAACATGCACAGCACCCCCCATGGAATCGAGCACTGCTTTGGCCTTAAAAACATAGAATTTATTCTCCCTCACACTGAATCCCACCGCGCCCACGCAACGGTCATCAAACAGCAAGGGTTCAGTGATAAAAATGCGTTCATAATAAGAACCATTTTCGCCCAGCTCCTTCAATGCATTCTTTGCTGCTTCTGAAACAATATTTTTATAAGACTCGCCATGGATCATGATCTGCCAGCGGCCCTCGTTCACATATTTGCCGTCATCACCTTTCCAGATGGGCAATCCCCACTGTTCAAAAAGGTGCACCGAGGAATCCACATGGCGCGCAATGTTGGCTACCAGGTCTTCACGTGCAATTCCCATGAGATCGTTCTTTACATAGCTCACATAATCCTCCACCGTGTTGTTGCCGTGTTGAAGTCCCAGGTAGAGGTTGATGGCTGAAAGCCCCATAGCCACTGCCCCACTTCGCTCCATGGCCGCCTTATCCACCAAGGTGACACGCTGGTTCTGTTTTTTTGCCCAGTAGGAAGCTTCAAAAGCTGCTCCACAGGCTGCCATTCCGCCACCCAGGATGAGCAGGTCGGTTTCCACCACAACCGTCTCAAAACTATCTGCATTCATTGCCATCGGTTTTCGTAGATGATTATTTTCGGTAAAGATCTGTTCCCAGCGATTCCGGTTCGGTTCTCAGTTCAGGCCCTTTCAGATCATCCGATCCGGTCTGGAATCCGGCATCAGGTTCGATACTTCCTTCAGGAGTCGTCCGGATGGGGAACTTGAATCTTTTGACCGTCTTGTTCCGGAACCTCACGGCCCACATGATAGCATCTGTACTCCTTAATGGTTGTACTACCCCACCCAATGGCATAAAATCGGCATAACCCCTGATCTCAATGGCCTGGGTTGGACAGATCTTTACACAGCTATAGCACTCCCAACACATATCCACTGCCCGGTTGTATGCTTTGTTTTTCTCTTTATCCAGGACCATCAGATCGTTGGGACAGATATACTGGCAGGCAGTGCGATCCTGCGCTTTACAGCCATCACATTTGTCATTTATAACAAAACTTGGCATGGGTAGATTTCTTTGTGATTGTTACAAACATAACTAAATATTCCGGTGGGAACCTGTTGATAAACATAAAATCACTCCTCCGAAAAGTGTTTGAGCATCTCGCGATAGGAGGAGAATACCCTGGCCCGGGAAACGAATCCCAGGTACTTTCCATTCTCAAGCACCGGGATGTTATAACGGCCGCTCTCAGAGAACTTCCTGGCCACCTCTTCCATCTGGTCGGTTGTTTCGATGGTCCATTCGGGAGTGATCATCAGGTCCCTGATCCTGGTAGAATCATACATCTCCTGGTGAAACATAATATGCCTTATGTCATCCAGTTTCACAATCCCCTTCATGTTTTTCTGTTCATCCAATACGGGATAGATGTTTCTGTGGGATTTGGTAATGACCTGGACCAGGTCCCTGAGTGTATTATCAACCTTTACGGATGTGAAATCGGTTTCAATAAGTTCTGATATTTTCATCATTAACAGGATGTTCCTGTCCTTGTGATGGGTCATCAGCTCTCCCCTTTTGGCCAGCTGAACGGTGTAAACAGAGTTCTTTACGAAAAACCGGGTGGTTCCATAGGAGATGGTTGCAGCCAGCATCAGGGGAAAGATAAGTTCATAGCCCCCTGTGATCTCTGCCACCAGGAAGATGGCAGTAAGCGGGGCATGGACCGCGCCTGCAATCATGCTGGCCATTCCCACCAGCGCCATGTTACTTACCGATACATCCACACCCAGCTGGTTCAGTATCAAACCGAACAGAAGTCCCGTATTGGCCCCTATAAAAAGGGAGGGGGCAAAAATCCCGCCTATCCCTCCTGCCGCGAAGGTCAGTGATGTGGCGATCACCTTGATCCCGATGATCAGTAAAATATAGAAGGCGGCCAGCATGAAGGTGTTCTGCCAGCCCTCAAAAAAAGTACCTTCAAACAGTTGCAGATACTCCCCCCTCAGTCCATGGTTCACCACTTCATATCCCTCACCGTAGAGGGCAGGAAAAAAGAGGATGATCACTCCCAGGATTCCGCCGGCTACCAGTAGCCTCTTCCATGGATTATCAAACTTTTCAATAAGCTCCGTGATATAGATGTAGCCCTTGGTAAAATAGACCGATAGCATACCCACCACTGCGCCCAGGATCAGGTACCAGTGGATCTGGCCCATCTGGAAGGCATCAGTTACCTGGAACTGGTACAAAACATTCTGTCCAAGGAATAAATAGGAAGTGAGCGCAGCGGTTGCAGAAGAGATAAGCAGGGGGACAACTGCCCACACGGTCAGATCCAGCATGATCACCTCCAGGGCAAATACAATCCCGGCAATGGGCGCCTTAAAAATGGCTGACAAAGCACCGGCACTTGCACAGGAGATCAGCAGGGTAATCTCCTTATAATTCAAGTTAAAAAGCCTTCCCAGGTTGGAACCCACAGCTCCGCCTGTTGCCACTGTAGGGCCCTCCAGACCCACTGAACCCCCAAATCCCACCGTTAGGGCACTGGTAATGATACTTGAATAGAGATTATGGGACTGGATAATTCCGTTGTTCTTGGAGATGGAGAACAATACTCCCGGAATTCCATGGCCCACGGGATGCTTGTTTACATAACGGATAAAAACCAACACCAGTGCAATACCAACTACAGGTAAAATAAAGATATAATACCTGGTGTAGTCGCCGTGAAAACCATTTTCCAGTGCTTCGCGTATAAAATGCACCAGGTTTTTGATAATCACTGCAGCAAGCCCCGCACCCAGACCAACGAAGACAGCCAGAATGTTTAAAAATCTGTGGCCATCCAAGTGCTTGATTTTAAAATTATTAACCCTGGAAATGAAACGCTTGCGGGACATAGGTGACAAAATTAGCATTTTCCGTTCAGTACAAAAGGGAAAGCTGAAAATAGATGTTTTATCTTTGCCTGGGTGACCGGG
>Ga0315535_1000272_pt1 | contig 35992 bp, 30 predicted proteins | sample SalMarSW160220MG_2_FD_203092 | JGI IMG/M metagenome (GOLD analysis project Ga0315535, IMG submission 203092) | Salt marsh sediment microbial communities from the Plum Island Ecosystem LTER, Massachusetts, United States - Salt Marsh Sediment SW1602-20 ... | reverse complement strand
ATACCACGAAAGGCAGCATAAGTACTTCGAAGAGCAGCTCGCGGAATTTGAGACTTCGCAAGCCGGAGGAAGTGAGAGGACCGCGGCGAGCGTTTTGGACTTTCTGAGGGACTGGTTTTTGAAGCACATTTTGGAGCAAGACAGGGAATACTTGCCATACGTGAAGGAACATTACCCAGATTTTGACATCTACGATGATTGATCAGCTCATGATTATCCTATTCTTGAGCGCTAAACATTCTGAAAAACTCAACCATACCGTTAATATTATTGATCCAGATTTTCACTTTATGAGCCCTTACATATTGGGGTACCCTCTGAAAAAATGAATTACCCCTCAACTTCATGTTACTGCAATGTATATTGACATTAGCTAAAAGCCGTGAAGTTGTGTTTTTAGATATCAAGGGATGTGATGACCCGCCTTTCGATCCTGTCAAATCTAATTTAGGTCGGGACAAATTAAAACCATTGTGAGATTTTTTCTGAAAGAGGATCGATTCAGAGTCAATTAAGATAAAAACTTGTCAACTTTCTTGTCAACTCAACCCTCCCAGTAACCAACCCAACACCTCATAAAGAAAAAAGGCGGTTCTGGCAAACCGCCCGTATTTATTAAGAAGGCTGGTTGGGGCGAGATTTATCCGCCGGCTTTTGGGCGAGACTTGTCAGCCTCTGGCTGATTTGAATTAGCCAGAGGCGTACAAGTGCGCCAGAGGCGCATAAATGCTCAAATCTCTTGCTCTCAAAGCAGACATGCTTCCAGTCCTTCGTGTGCAAGAGGATTGAAGACTCGTATTCCTTTGAGCGTATATTCATCGTGGCCATTATATAAGACGTATCCTTTTGAACAGCGGTCTTCGGCTATTTTCCTGAAATGCTCAATACCCTTGAGAAAATCCGGTGTAAAGGTTACGGCTGATTTGATTTCAAACGGGATCAGATTTCTTGCCGCTTTGATGATAAGATCAACCTCGTTGCCGTGCGTATCCCTGTAAAAAAACAACTCCGGGCGTTTACCATAATTCAGACGGGATTTGAGAATCTCAAGAATAAACAGGTTTTCATAGAGTCCGCCACGCAGCGGATCACGAGACACCTGATCCGACGTCTCTATGCCTAACAGATAAGCGGCCAGGCCAACGTCGCTGAAGTAGATTTTCGGTGATTTGACAACACGCTTTCGGATATTTTCAAAAAAGGGAGACAGTTCGAAAACAACAAAAGAAGCTTTCAATACACTGGCCCAATTTTTTATGGTAGTGGCAGAAACGCCCACGTCATTGCTAAGTGAAGTATAGTTAATAACCTGCCCGATACGACCGGCCAGCAGTGTAAAAAATTGCTGGAATGATCTTAAGTCTTTCAAGTTGACCAAGGCGCGAACATCCCTTTCAATGTATGTCTGCATATAACCGTTGAAAAAACGGGAGGGCTTTAAGTCTTTATCGTGGACACGCGGATATGCACCTTTTACAATCAGCTCAAACGGTTCCCAGTTCTTCCGGTAATTTCGAAGCTCGGACAGTGAAAAAGGCAGCAGCGTCAGTACTGCCGTTCTTCCGGCCAGGCTTTGACTAACAGATTGATGGAGTCCGGGTTGATGGCTGCCTGTCAGGATGAACATGCCGGTCTTTTTCTTTTGGTCCACTATTCCCTGAATATAGGAGAGCAGTCCCGGAAGTCGCTGGATTTCATCCAAAACACCTCCTTCCGGAAGTTTTGCCAGAAATCCTCTCGGGTCTGTTTCCGCGGCCATACACACATCGGGATCTTCCAACGAATAATACATTTTTTCAGGGAATGTCATCTGCACAAGAGTGGTTTTGCCGGACTGTCGTGGTCCGAATATGGTCACTACTGGATATTCCCCGGCAGCTTCTATCAACTCTGTTGTAATATCTCTTTTAATCATGCCGATAGCCTACCCCGTTTTTTGTGAAAATGTCAAGTTCAAGTTTAGATTTTCACAAAAATACTGGTTTTAATTTATCGATTACAAAAAGGATTTTTTAAGTGCTTCTCAAAATCGAGGGCTTTTTGGCGATCTGTGAAGGCAATGGCTGTTTTATTCCGCCAAGGTTTGTATTTTGATGTGTGGGGATTGTGTCTGCCTTCACTTTTTTAACTTCGTTTTGAAGCAAAGGCTGGTCGGGGCGAGAGGATTTGAATGCGCCAGAGGCGCACAAGCAAGCCAGAGGCTTACAAGCCTCCTCAGAGGCGTGCTTTACCCACCGGTTTTGTGGCGGGCTCCAACACATTTTCTAACTTGTCGAGCCATTTTCGACCTTGGCCGGGTTTGTAATTTGCCGTCGTTACAAAAGGGGACAAATTTTAAGGTTTTCATGCTTACGGAGTGTAAATTTCATCTGGAGTTCTCCACGTGATAAAATGCTCAAGGGCTTCGCCGCTTCCGATCAATTCCCGGGCCCTTTGGAGGCGCTCCAATATTTTGAGCCTTTTATGCTCACCCAGCTCATTGGCCCGTTGTTCCGCATCCCTGAAAAATTTTTCAATTCGGTTTGCCTCGGCCCAGGTATCGATTATTTGGAATAATTCTTCCCTGCTTTGCTTTAACGCTTCGGCAGCCAGTTTTTCTTCCCTTTCTTTCCGCCACTTTTCTCTCTGGGCTTCCCATCTTTGACGTTCTATTTCCGCCTGACGCTCACCCTCTTCTACGAGACGGGCGATTTTGGGGGTTGATCGTTCCAGGCTTTTAACGATCGCCTTGATTTGTTTTTTCAGGTCACCTTCGTTAGCTTCTTTCCAGCTTTTAGCCCAATTCGCCCTGTAGTAGGGGGAATACGCTTGCAGCAACAACCTCCCTGTTGGGTATTCTTTTGTCGTTGTCCACGTGTAGCTTGAAGAATACCTTCCACGCTTGGATTTGACGTAATCTCGCTCCCGAATATATTTGCCGTTGACATACCGGACCTCAACTTCCTCTGACATTTCAACTATCGTCAACCCAATCGCAACCGTGCCTATATAGACCACGGTGCAGCGCCAGGGCGACCAGAGGGTATGGTAATCATGATTTTTCGGCACTTCATGCTTCTCGAAGCTTTCCCTTCTAAATTCCTCGGACTTTGGAGCGATAACGACATGATGACCTTTAGATTCCAACAATAGAAAAAGCTCATTAGCGAATGCCAAAGCCTTGTCAAGGCATGGTTTGGAGACAACCAGATCCACAAGAAGTTTCTTGGTTGGCTTAAGATACCCGATATCATGAACGTAGCGTTGGTTTTCAAAATGGTGTTTTGCACCGCTTATCAAATGGTGTTTTTTCAGTTTAGACGCAGTTGGCTTAATTTTTCGTTTGTGTTGTTTGGATGGTGGGCGTGGCAAGGCTTTATCCTTTTTGGAATAAGGTCCACCGCCCTTTGTCCATACCGATTCATCGCCGGGTATAGCTTCAGGAAGGGGTGGTTTCGGTGGAGCCTTGCCCACAGCCAGTTTCGCCCAATATCCACGCTCCGGCCTCGGAACGTTCAGAAGGGTGCACACCCGAGCCATATAGCTGGATGAAACGTCATATCGGGCAGCCACTTTCAGCATGGGTTCCGACCAAACAAGTTCATATAGCTGTTCACGTGTTAAGGATGAAGAAGTCACAGTTGTATCCTTTCTCTATTATTTCAGTTGGTTAAAATAAGGTGAACAAAGATTTAGAATATGCGATATCAGCCCTAAACAAATTGTCAAATAATAAAATGTAATGGGTTGAATCAAAATGTGGTTGACAACTTTAAAAATTATTACTATTTTGTCAACCATAAGTCAACTGAGAACGTTTTGTGTGTACAGAAGGGAGGGCAGCGTTATGGATGGTTTTGGGGCCAGGCTGAAAGCCTCACGAAAAATGGCTGGAATGTCCCAGCAGAAACTTGCCGATGCCACTGATAATCTGATTACCAAACAGGCGGTCAGTAAGTATGAGAAAGGCAAGATGATGCCCGCATCGGATATCCTGATTGCCATTTCAAAAGCCTTGGGGGTAAAGAGCGAATATTTCTATCGCCAATCCCAAGTCAAATTGACCGAGCTTGAGTTCAGAAAAAAATCCAGACTCTCGAAAAGCGATGAAAACCGCGTAAAGTACCAAACTCTGGATTTCCTGGAGAGGTATATAGAGATTGAAAGCATCATGGGGCAGCCAACCGTTTTTGTCAACCCATTGAAAAATATTACCATCGAAAATCAGGATGATGTCGAAAATGCCGCCTTGCGCCTGCGCAAAGCATGGGAACTCGGCAATGCGCCCGTTTCGAATCTTATGGAATTGTTGGAGGACAAAGGCGTCAGGATCTTAGAAGTCGATCTTCCTGACACTTTCGACGGGCTTTCTGCATGGGCGGACAACATTCCGGTAATCACCATCAATAAGAACAGTGATCTAGTGAGGAAAAGGCTGACCATTGTCCATGAACTTGCGCATCTGATCATCCGTTTCGGCGAATGCAATGACGGGGATCTGGAGAAACTCTGTCACAGCTTTGCCGGTGCCTTTTTGTTGCCCAAAGAAAAGATGATTGAAGAAATAGGCCCCAAACGCACCAAAATCAGTTTTCTTGAACTGAAGAAATTAAAGGGCATTTACGGCATTTCTTTGATGGCGCTGATTGTACGGGCAAAGAATTTAGGGATTATTAACGAACACGCTTACAGGAACTTTTTTATCCGTGCCACCAAGAGCGGATGGAGGTCCGGAAAAACCAAAGAGCCTGGGGAATATGTCGGCAGGGAATACCCCAATCGTTTTCGACAACTGGTATCATGGGCGGTTGCCGAGGACATCATCACCATGTCGAAAGGGGCTGAACTCATGTATGTAAGTTTACCTGAATTTCGAAAAGGATTTCAAATCGCCGCATGATCATTGTCATAACAGATGCGTGCTTCCTTATTGACTTGATAGACGTCGGCCTATTCGAGGAATTCCTTGGGCTGGGATACCAGGTTCACATTACGTCTTCGGTTTTTTCGGAACTCGAAGGCGATGAATACGTCAAACCGGTATCGAAATGCATCAAACAAAAGAAAATGTTTTTGTACAATCTGACCGCCGCCGATCAAACAGCTCTTGAAAAGTTGATGAGAAAACATTCATCCAGGCTTTCGGAACCGGATTGCAGCTGCCTCTACCTTGCCAAAGAAATAAACGCAACCATCCTCACGTGCGAGAAATTGCTGACCAAAGTAGCCAAGAATCTGAACCTGGATGTTCATGGTTCTCTATGGATATTGGATCGCTTGCTGGACACTTCAATAATTACAAGAAGAATTGCCTACAGTAAACTCAAAGATCTCATGTCGATCAATCCCCGTCTGCCTGTAAAGGAATGTCAAAAGCGTTTAAAAAGGTGGGGTTGAATGCGCCTAAAACCGTAACATGTAACGCTTTTATAATATATTATATTTTTTTAACCCGCTGATTTTTTTATTGTTTTGTTGGTCGGGGCGAGAGGATTTGAACCTCCGACTTCCTGCTCCCAAAGCAGGCGCGCTGCCAGGCTGCGCCACGCCCCGATGATGTGCAGTTTTTAGGTACCATGGTTTTCTTAAGCTTGCAAGTACATAAAATCGATTAACGGACTTTTTCAAAAAAATCGTCGATGCCGTTTCGGATGCTTTGGGCAATATTCGATAACACGCTGATATCTTGTAATGATTTTTCTTCAACGGGATTGGTGATATATCCGATTTCCAGGCACACTGCGGGCATATCCGCCCCTTCCAGAACCTTTAGCGGCGCACCCAAAATTTCACCCTTCTTGAACAAAGTCTGTTCGGTGATCCGATTTAGCAACAAGTTGGCAAGAATTTTGCTTGATGGTTGATGCCTGTTTTGAATGTCGGACCAGGGAGACTGGTGGTCAATCGTTTCCAACGGGTTAGAGGAATCGGTATCGGGTGTTAAAACCGATTTAGATATTGCATTGAAAAAATAAAGGGTTATACCGCTTGCCTGATGAAGAAAGCTTCCGCCGGCATGAATGCTGATGAAAAGGTCTGCGTTTGCATGGTTGGCCATGGATGTTCGGGTAGGGATATTTAGAAAATAGTCATCGGTTCTGGTAAGGATTACGTGGTACGTATTCTCCAATTCTGCGGCCACCGTTCTGGCCAGCTCCAGAGTCACATTTTTTTCAAAAGTTCCTTCCTGACCCAAGGCCCCGTTATCATGTCCTCCATGTCCCGGATCTAACACAATGGTTTTTTTTTGCTTGGCAAAGATCGGTTTTTCGGGGGTTGCTTGTAATGGTTGGGAGCACATAAGAATGATCCCTAAACCAAATAAAAGGCCATACCGTTTTATAGAAAATGGATGATAACCTGCTGACATAGAAGACCCTTTCGTTGCTTTACTTGACATGCACTGGATTTGATATTATAATTCCAATTTGTATTCTGTTGAGATTTAAATATATTGTCAAGTTATAGTTTACCGTTCTATTCAACCTGTTATTTTTAACCTTAAAAAACGGGTTGGCAGCAAAATTTAAGGTCTCCTTTAGACAGACACCGGATTAAGTTGCGAGAGTGGCGGAACTGGCAGACGCACTGGACTTAGGATCCAGCTCTGGTAACAGAATGGGAGTTCAAGTCTCCCCTCTCGCACCAGTTTTTTAATTTATGCTAACTTGTTAGAAAGGATTTTTATGAAAGTTACGGTAGAGAATGTGAGCAGCGTTAAAAAGATAATGAATGTTGAGATTCCTGAAGAAACGGTTGTTCGTGAACTGAACGATGCCTATAAAAACCTCAAGAAAACCGCTAAAATAAAAGGGTTTCGCCCGGGAAAGGCACCTCGTTCGGTTTTGGAACCGTTGTTTAAAAAAGATGTGCATAATGATGTATCTTCCAAGCTTATTCAGAATTCTTTTATCGAGGCGATCAAGGAGGCTGATCTCGATATTGTGGCAAAGCCGGAAATTGATCCGCCCGGGCTCAATGAAAAGGGGCCTTATACATATGCTGTCACGGTGGAAATAAAACCCAAAATCGAGGACATCGATTTCAAAAACTTACCCCTGAAAAAAATTCTCTACCATGCTACGGATGAAGAAATGGATACACAGCTTAAAATGCTTCAGAAAAATTTGGCAAAACAAAATCCCATAGCCGATGATCGAGGGGTCCGGAAAAACGATTTTGTTCTGATGGATTATGAAGGATTTAAAGACGGCAAACCCTTTGCCGAAACCCAGAAAACCGAAAACCACACCATGAAAGTTGGCGAAGGGAATATTTTAAAGGAATTTGACGATCAGCTAATCGGTATGAAGATGGGGGATAACCGGGAAGTAAAAATAAAATTTCCGGAAGATTATCATAACGCAAAACTGGCCAACCAGGAAATAACGTTCCAGGTAACGCTCCATGAGATCAGAGAAGAGGTGCTTCCGGAGATTGATGACGAGTTTGCCAAAAATTTTGGGCAGTATGAAACATTAGACAACCTCAAGGAGGCCATAACCAAGAACTTGGAAGAGGGCTACGTCAAGAGAGCAGAGCAGGAGATGAATGAGCAAATTTTTAAGAACCTGATCTCAAAAACAGAATTCGAGTTGCCGGATTCAATGGTCGACTATGAACTGGAACGGATTATTGAAGAGGTTGAACGGACTTTGGCGTATCATAATAAGTCAATGGAAGATCAGGGGCTGTCCAGAGAAATGCTTTTGGAACAACATCGTGAACTGGCAGAAAAAAAAGTAAGACGGCATTTGATTTTAGACAAGATTGTCGAGCAGGAAAACATGACCCTTTCGGATGAAGAACTAGAAACTGCGTTTAATGACATGGCCCAAGGTTTTAAACAACCGGTTGAAGAAATAAAAAAGTATTATGGTCAAAATAAAGACACCCTCGAATTATTTAAACAGACGCTACTTGAAAAACAGGCTATAGACCTTATTATTAAGAACAGCATCATCGAAGAGGTAGAGCCCGGCTTAGAGCAACAATCTGAAATTTAAATCCAACGGTTTCAAAGAACTAAACTGTTGCGAATAAAAAATACAAAGTTATAAAGGAGACGATTTGTGCCACTAATACCAATGGTTATAGAACAGAGCAGCAGAGGTGAACGCGCCTATGATATATATTCGAGGCTTCTCAAAGATAGAATCATTTTCCTTGGATCGGCGATGAACGATGAGGTTGCAAATCTTTTGATTGCGCAGCTTTTGTTCCTCGAATCCGAAGATCCTGACAAGGATATCAATTTTTATATCAATTCCCCGGGCGGTTTGGTGACAGCCGGTTTGGCGGTGTATGATACCATGCAGTATATTAAACCGGATATTGCCACCGTATGTATTGGACAAGCAGCCAGTATGGGAGCGCTTTTACTGACTGCCGGAACCAAAGGTAAGCGTTATACCCTTCCAAACGCAAGGATTTTGATCCATCAGCCCATGGGAGGATTTCAGGGGCAAGCATCGGATATAGAAATACAGGCCAAAGAAATCCTTCGTATGAAGGAAACTCTGAATAACATTCTAGTATTGCATACCGGAAAAGATTTAGCGCACATACAGTCTGATACGGATCGTGATTACTTCATGACAGGCGAAGATGCCAAAAAATACGGGATCGTCGATCATGTTATCTTTAACAGAGATGATCTTGATAAAATAGAAAAGGTGGAGGATTAACATGTCGAAAAAAGGGGATATGAACGACAATCTCTTTTGTTCGTTTTGTGGAAAAAATCAGAAAGAGGTGCAGAAACTGATTGCCGGTCCAGCGGTTTATATCTGTGATGAATGCATACAGCTCTGCAGTGAAATCATTGAAGAGGAAAGAGAAAAAGATACAGACGGTATGGAGCAGCTCCTTTTTCCAAAAGAGATAAAGGCCATGCTCGACGATTACGTGATTGAGCAGGATGCAGCCAAAAAGACTCTTGCAGTTGCTGTTTATAATCATTACAAGCGTCTTGATTCTTCAATCAAAGCCAGTGAGGTTGAACTTCAGAAAAGTAATATCCTTCTTATTGGACCCACCGGCTGTGGAAAGACATTGCTGGCACAGACCCTTGCACGATTTCTAAATGTACCCTTTACCATCGCCGATGCGACCAGCCTAACCGAGGCAGGCTATGTGGGTGAGGATGTTGAAAATATCATCCTTTCCCTGCTTCAGAACGCGGATTACGATGTGGAAAAAGCCGGACGGGGCATTGTTTACATCGATGAAATTGACAAGATCGCACGCAAATCCGATAATCCGTCCATTACCCGAGATGTTTCCGGAGAGGGGGTTCAGCAGGCATTATTGAAGATTATAGAAGGAACCACCGCCAGTGTGCCTCCCAAAGGCGGACGAAAACATCCGCAGCAGGATTTTGTCAAGGTTGACACCTCTAATATACTTTTTATTTGTGGTGGAACTTTTACAGGGCTCGAACAAGTTATTCAGCGGCGTTTGGGTTCTAAAGTTATGGGATTTGGCGCCAAAATCATAAAACAGGAAGAAAGAAATATAGGTGAAACCCTGAAGATGGTTCAACCCGAGGATCTGATAAAATACGGTTTGATTCCTGAATTTTTGGGTCGTCTGCCTGTTATTGCAACCCTTGGCGAATTGAATGATTCTGCTTTGATAAAAATACTCAAAGAGCCGAAAAATGCCCTTATTAAGCAGTTTTCAAAACTCATGGAGATGGAAGGCGTAAACTTAAGATTTACAGATAGCGCCCTTTCTGCCATTGCCAAAGAGGCTTTGAAAAGAAAATCCGGCGCCAGAGGCCTTCGTGCCATTATAGAAAGCTGCATGATGGATATCATGTATGAAATTCCTTCTATGGAGAATGTAAAGGAATGCGTCATCGGAGAAGATACGGTGATCAATAAAGAAGATCCCATTCTGTTGTTCGAGCAGCCAAAACAGCAAGCACAAGACAGCTAAGCGCCTAGAGGTATAATATATTACAATGATTAACTTACCGAAATTTTTTAAGGATAATGATTCGGAATCGCCGGAATTACTGCTTCCGTTACTTCCGCTTAGAGATATAGTGGTCTTTCCACACATGGTTGCCCCCCTTTTTGTGGGACGTTCAAAATCTGTGAAAGCCCTTTCCGATGCCATGAACACCGATAAAAGAGTTTTCCTTTCCACTCAAAAAAAGGCATCTATTGACAACCCTACAGAAAAAGACATCAGCCCGGTAGGAACCATTGCAAAGATACTGCAACTCCTTCGGCTTCCGGACGGAACGGTAAAAGCTTTGATTGAAGGACAATCCAGGGCTTCTATTGTCCGTTTTATCAGGAACTCGGACTTTTTGCAGGTGGCACTGAAACCGATCGGTGACACTGAAATTTTGCCTGCCGAGGGAGAGGCTCTGATCCGGGCGATTCATGATAGTTTTGGTGAATATGCTAAATCAAACAAAAACATCTCAAAAGATCTTGTGAAAACGGTTTCCGCCATCTCAGATCCTTCAAAATTGGCGGATACGGTGGCAGCCCACTTTTCTTTTAAAATAGACGATAAACAGCGTCTCTTGGAAACGTTTGTTTTGGAAGAGCGGCTGTCTCTTCTTTTAAGCTTGATAAAGATGGAAATCGATATCTTCAAGATGGATCAGAGGATAAAAGATCGTGTCAAAAAACAGATGGAAAAAACCCAGAAGAATTATTATTTGAATGAGCAAATGCGGGCCATAAAAAAGGAGATCGGAACTGAGGATGATAATAGAAACGAGCTGAACGATCTTGAAAAGCGAGTCAAACGCAAACGCATGTCAAAGGAAGCCGCAGCCAAAGTCAGACAAGAGTTCAAAAAGCTTAAAATGATGACCCCTATGTCCGCCGAAGCAACGGTGGTTCGAGGCTATATTGATTGGCTGATCAGTCTTCCCTGGTTTGAAAAGAGCAAATTCCGAAAAGATATTGAGGAAGCAGATAAAATACTGGAAGAAGATCATTACGGTCTGGAAAAGCCAAAGGAGCGCATACTTGAATACCTTGCGGTCCAATCTCTGGTCAACAAAATCCGGGGACCCATACTTTGTTTTGTGGGGCCGCCCGGGGTGGGAAAAACGTCTTTGGCCAAATCTGTTGCCAGAGCTACGGGAAGAAAATTTATACGTCTTTCCTTAGGAGGCGTTCGGGATGAGGCTGAAATTCGGGGACATCGGCGTACCTATATCGGCGCAATGCCCGGCAAAATTATTCAGTCCCTTAAAAAAGTCGGTGTCAACAATCCGGTATTTTGCCTTGATGAAGTTGATAAAATGAGCATGGATTTCCGTGGCGATCCTTCGGCCGCTCTCTTAGAGGTCCTTGACCCGGAACAGAATTACAGCTTTAACGACCATTATCTTGATGTAGATTATGATCTTTCGGATATTCTTTTTATTACTACCGCCAATACGCTGCCTGAGATACCGCTTCCGTTGCAGGACAGAATGGAAATTATTCGTTTGCCCGGCTATGCCGAGTACGAAAAATATTATATCGCCAGAGACTTTCTTTTATCCAAACAGATCGAAATGAATGGACTTAAAGATAAAAATGTAAATTTTTCCAAGGAAGCTGTTCTTACAATTATTCGGAGATATACACGAGAATCAGGAGTTAGAAACCTTGAGCGCGAAATTTCCTCCATCTGCCGCAAAATCGCCCGCAAAGTGATAACGGATAAACAGAGCAACGGTTTTAAGGTTACCGCAACATCCGTGCAGAAATACTTAGGGCCGCCGCGCTTCAAAGCGCTTCAGATAGAGGAAAACGATCAAATCGGAATTGTTACCGGGCTTGCCTGGACACAAGTGGGCGGGGAATTGCTTTGTGTCGAAACATTAATTATGCCCGGTAGGGGAAAACTTACGATGACCGGAAAACTCGGAGATGTGATGAAAGAGTCTGCCCAGGCAGGCGTAAGTTATGTCCGATCACGTGCCGAGCAGCTAGACATAGACAGCAAATTTTACAGGAAATTTGACATTCATATTCATATACCTGAAGGTGCCATTCCAAAGGACGGCCCTTCCGCAGGGATTTCAATGTGTACGTCCCTGGTTTCGGCCCTTCTGAAAAGACCGGTTTATCATGATATTGCCATGACCGGAGAAATAACGTTGAGAGGACGTGTTCTTCCTATTGGTGGACTAAAAGAGAAAATTCTGGCCGCTCACAGAGGCGGCGTCAAGAAAGTTATTATTCCTAAAGAAAATAAAAAGGATTTAAAGGATATACCCCCCACGGTGTTAAAAGAGGTTGAAATTGTTTTGGTGGAGCACATGGACGAAGTATTGCCTCATTCGTTGATTTTAAATGAAGGGGATAAGCTTTTTAAAGAAAACGATATGCCTTTTGACATAATGAAGAAAGAAGTTGATCTCAAGCAACCGTCAGCCTTGATATAAATAAAATTTATACGGGACATTTTTTTTAGAACACTTTAATCTTGACTTCATGCTGCTAAATTGTTAGCGGTAGTTTGTTTTAAAAATTTGCATCATTTAAAATCTGTTCGCAGGGTATAAGGGCGGGTAGCTCAGTTGGGAGAGCATCGGCCTTACAAGCCGAGGGTCACAGGTTCAAGCCCTGTTCCGCCTACCATTTGGGGGTGTAGCTCAGTTTTGGTTAGAGCGCCGGCCTGTCAAGCCGGAGGTCGCGAGTTCAAGTCTCGTCACTCCCGCCATTTTAATAGGAAGCCTATCATACAAGTGATAGGCTTTTTTATTTTTTTCTAACACTATTCCTCATAAATCCTATCATTTCCTCCCTGAATTTATCCACGGCCAGGGACGTCCTTTTCAGCCGTACGCGTTTAACCTGAGGGCTTAAGATTTTAAGTATATTTGCCGATATACGATATATTTAAGAGAAATGACATGTTAGTGTATATCATTTTCGGCATCACTATTGTTTATGTTGCTGCCGTTATTTTCCTCTACCTAAAGACTGAAAGATTGGTCTGACGGTTATTGGTTGGGAATACCTCAAAAAATTGTCGCGCGCCTAAGCACCTTGTGTGTGCACAGCAAGAGGTCTAACCGTATATTTTTCATGGCTGTGTGATAAGATCCCCCCTTTCAAAAACAAAAACGCCTGAAGGTTTTCCCCGGACTATGGTAATAACACGCTTTGAAAACCGAATCAGTACCCGTTCGGAGGTTTTCAGGTGGACTATAGATTCAACCGACTGACCAGTGCTTCGAGACAAATCGATTTCATTTGTTGACTGGCCATTGTCTGTTTAATGGGCGGAAGTTTTAGAATTACCCCTAAAACAGCGGCCATGGCACGGTGGCTTTTTAATACCTGATTGTCGAAAATCAGTTCTTGAAGCTTGCCCTGCTCAATAGCCATAACCACGACCCGGTGGGCGGTATTCAGCGGCGTAATCACCCTTTGAGCTCTGGATTGCAGGCCAATGCAATCCTCGGGACAGACCCTGGCACAGACGCCACATCCCAGACAAATTTTCTCGTTAACCCGTGCCTTTTTCTTTTTGGGATGATGAGGATCGTTGGCCGAAACCAGGCTCATGGCCTCGACCGGGCATACGGTGACACATTTTCTGCACCCCGTGCATGCCTCATCTTGTATTTTCGGGATGAAATTGGTTGTATGAACCGGCTGCAAAATCGCAAATTTCCGGGCGGTAGTCATGGCTTCGCAGCAGCATCCGCAGCAATTGCAGATAAAATTCACATGCTCTCTAACATTGTCGCCGAATTGCACCAGATTGTGTGAATAAGCCGTTTCCAGCAGTTCCAGGCATTCCGACACCTCAACGCGTCGGGTATAGTCATATTTTATCAGAGACGAAGCTACCGAGTTAAAGGTCATGCATATTTCTTTGGGCGCGTCACAGTCGCGGCCCATATGCAACATTTTATGACGGCAATAGCAGGTGCTGATCCCGATGTGTGAAGCGGTTTTAATAACCTGAGTCGCCCTTTCATAATCGAAGATCTGTAATGCGTTCTCACTTGAAAGAACCGGCTCATGAACAAAAACCCGTCCCAGCTTGGTTTCGCCGGTAAGAAACAGGTTCTTGACAAAATCCTCTTCAACATTAATATACTGGTAATAAAGTTCGCTCAGTATTTTCTGATTAATGTCACCTCTGATACGCATCAGGGAAAATTCAAAAAATCCTGTCATAGGAGGCGGAAGGCAGTAAACCTGACGACCGTTTTGCTGGATATCCAATAAAATCGCCCGGCCACACAGTTGATCTAAAATTTTTCGGGTTCTGACCCTGTCCATTTTCCATACATGGGCGGCTGTTTCAGCGGAAAACGGTCTTAAGGGTAATAGCGATACCAGTTTGGCCTCTTTTTCGCTAAAGAGCATTTCTAGGATTTTATATAATAGTTTTGAAGGAGGTGCACCCTGGGGAAATCGATTCAAACGATCCACCAGCTGAACATACCCTGATTTAGTGGTGTGATGGGCCATAAAAAAACCTCAAATTAAACTTCAAGGGTTTTTAAATAGTTGACAGCTTTGAAAATTTCCCGTTCGCTGAACACACGGATACTATGTTCTTCCAGAAGAACAGTGGTAATGCCTTTGCCCGGTTTTTTAATTCCGGAAAAACTTCCGTCGTAAATATATGTGCTGCCGCACGAAGGGCTTCCATCTTTCAGAACGGCAAGCTTGATGTTGTGTAAGCGGGCAAGTTCAAGGGCTTTTTGAGCACCGGTCAAAAAATATTGGGTAACATCCTTTCCTTTAATGTTCATGACTTTTGCATCCCCATACAAAACCGTACGTCCGTCGTGACCGGAGATTTCCGAGCAAGGCCTGGGCACTGGAAGCCCTCCGGCAACTTCGGGGCAGAATGCCACCAGACGTCCCCGGCGTTTCCAATCCTTTAACCAACCGGTTTCATTAACCTTAACCCGTCCGTTGTAACGCACATTTTCTCCGATTAAGCAGGCGCTGACAAGTATTTTATTCATTTTCATCCATATTTTTTTATCGTTGAATCACCCGGTTGCACGGTAACCATAAACTCTATTTCAAGGAGTTTCAAGGGTTACTTAACGACATAAACAGGTTGCCACTAAAAGATTTATAATTTCGACAAATTGTAGAAAATCCGAGATGTTCAAATTATATACCAGAATTTATTGAAAACTCAGCAAAAAACTCAAGGATAATTTTAGAAAATCCCATGCTATATTTTTGCAATTAATTTTCAAGCGTAACACGTCACTTTTACTCATAGCTGTGGGCACAGGCAATGCATAAAATTATAGATACCCCCAGGAAAAATTAGGCAGGCTCTACTAAAATCGCTGTGTTTTTTAAATTTAGTATTTGACACACCCTAACAATTATTATATCTGAAAACGTTTTTGTCTGAAATTTGTAAGCTCGCCTAAATAATTGGAGAAAGGCATATGGCATTTTGGAGGGTTCCCCTTGACGCAGACACCATACAAGTTACTCTAGGCATCGTGCACATCCTGGAGGATCGATGTAAAGGATGTGGATACTGTATTGAGTACTGCCCCAAGCAGGCTCTTGAATTTTCAACAAATTTCAACCAAAAGGGGTATCATCCCCCTGCTGTTGTAAAGCCCGAGGAATGTGTAAACTGTCATTACTGCGAAATCATTTGCCCGGAGTTCGCCATATTTTCAGTAGAATACCCAAGAATAACCGAACCCGGCCAGACCGAAACCAAGCATGTGATATAAACTGGCAATCATCATTTTAACTATATGAGACCACAGAAACACACAGATTATAAAGGTTAGACAAGAGACGAATGAAACCAGCGGTCCTTACCGGTGAATATTTTATGACCGGCGATGTTGCCTGTGCCGAAGGCGCACTGGCAGCAGGATGTCGTTTTTTTGGGGGATACCCCATAACACCTGCCACTGAAATCGCCGAACGGATGGCTATCCGGCTTCCTCATGTTGATGGATGTTTTATCCAGATGGAAGACGAAATCGCCGCCATGGCCACAATTCTTGGTGCATCATGGGGTGGTGTTAAAAGCATGACCGCCACCTCCGGTCCCGGATTCAGTCTTATGATGGAAAATATCGGTTTGGGGATCTGTACAGAAACTCCCTGTGTTGTGGTAAATGTTCAGCGCGGCGGTCCCTCCACAGGCCTTCCGACACATGGCGCCCAGAGCGACATGATGCAGGCCCGTTGGGGGTCGCACGGGGACTATGAAATTATTGCCATGGCCCCGTCCTCACCCCAGGAAATATTTTATTTAACGATCACAGCGTTTAATCTGAGTGAAAAATACCGGTTGCCGGTTCTCATCATGACCGACGAAATTATCGGGCATATGAGTGAAAAAGTCATTATACCCGAGGCAAAATTAATTAAGACTGTATCGCGTCCCAAACCCAAAGGGAGAAAAGACCACTTCAAACCCTTTGCACCCGGACCTAACGGTGTCGCACCCATGCCGGCGGCAGGGGAAGGCTATAACCTGCACATTACCGGTCTTACCCACGATGAAAAGGGGTACCCGGTAATGGCCGTAGAAACCCAGGCAGAGATGATGACCCGGATTACCGAAAAAATCCAAAGAAATTTAGACGACATCATTCGGACAGATAGTTTCCTCTTAGATGATGCTGAAATTGTCGTTGTATCTTATGGAATTTCGGCCCGAACCAGCATGGCCGCTGTGGCTGAAGCCAGAAAGCTGGGAATAAAGGCCGGACTTTTGCGTCTGGTAACGATCTGGCCGTTTCCCGAAGAACAGATTCGCACGCTGGCAGATAGAGTCAAGGGATTCGTGACGGTAGAAATTAATCTGGGTCAGATTCATCGGGAAGTTGAACGATGCGCCGGGGGCAAGGTTCCTGTATTTTTAGTCGGGCATCCCGGCGGGACGATTATCCATCCGGACAGCGTTGTTAACATATTGAAAGAGGCCTTTTAACCCATGCAAGAAATCCCGACACCATCCAAAAAACAACCCTGTCATCCCCTGGATGATCTTATCCGCACGGATCGCATTCCCCATATCTGGTGTCCGGGGTGCGGAATTGGAACGGTGTTCTCTGCGTGTTTGACGGCTCTGAAAGTAAGCGGTATCAATCTTCGAAAGACGGTGATGGTCTCGGGAATCGGATGTTCTGGACGTGCCGCCGGTTATGTTAAACTGGATTCTTTTCATACCACCCACGGCAGGGCCATCCCCTTTGCCACCGGATTAAAACTTGCCAACCCTGAACTGAATATCGTGGTGTTCAGCGGTGACGGCGATCTCTTCGCCATCGGCGGAAACCATTTTATCCATGCAGCCCGGCGGAATATGGATATGACGGTTATCTGTGTAAATAATTTAAATTATGGCATGACCGGCGGCCAGGTGGCCGCAACCACACCTCACCTGGCGAAATCCACAACAACACCGGTGGGAAATCCTGAAACCCCTTTTAATCTGCCGCTAATGGCTTATGCATGCGGTGCCACGTATGTGGCCCGATGGACCATGCTGCACATCAGAGATCTTACGGATTCCATAACAGAAGCGATTTGTAAAAAAGGGTTTTCCTTTATTGAAGCACTTTCACCTTGTCCGGTCAATTACGGCCGACGCAATAAACAAAAACCTTTGGATATGCTAAAGTTATACCAGGAAAAAGCCATCATCAAAAATGATGCAGATCCTTCGACACTGGATATAGACTTTGAAAAGGGCATCATTTTGGGCAAATTTGTCGATCTGGATCGACCCACATTTATTGAACAGTATGACAAGATCTACCGACCGAGCCGTCTTCAAGAAAACGTTTCGGAGTTGAGCTCATGACCGACTCTCAACATCACAAACAGGGAAAAAAGGAAATTATAATTACCGGCTTTGGTGGCCAGGGCATTATCCTTGCGGGTATTATCCTGGGAAAAGCGGCTGCCATTGGTGAACACATGGAAAGCACACTTGTCCAGTCATACGGGCCCGAGTCTCGTGGAGGGTCGTGTAACGCTCAGGTCGTGATTTCCGATGAAATGATTCATTATCCGTATGTGAGTCATCCGGATATTTTGGTGTGCATGTCTCAATCCGGCTATGATAAGCTGATCAAGCAGATCAAGGAAAACGGAACGTTAATCATTGACCAGGATCTGGTTCACCCTGCCCGTGGATTAAAACGCGACTTTTTTTCTATCCCTGCCACCGGCATGGCCGAAGAGCTTGGACGGGTAATGATCGCCAATATCATTATGATCGGTTTTTTAACCGCCGTCACACAAGTTATTTCCATGGATGCAGCCCAAAAATCCGTCCTGGAATCCGTTCCAAAAGGCACTGAAAAACTGAACACGACGGCCTTCAAAAAAGGTTATGACTATGGCCTGGCCACACTCAAGGGACGACAGAAAAAGGCCGCAGGTCAAGCAGGAGCTATTTCATGAAACGTCCCAAAGAACGGCTCCACCGGGTCACCGTTATCGGTGCGACACCGGCGGGTATCGCCGCAACCAACAAGCTTGGAGAACTGGGCATTCCGCTCACCCTTGTGGATTCTGATTACGATCTGGATAAAAAACTTTCCCGGGATGAATGGGTTCTGAAATCAGGCGTTCCGTTAAACCATGCCCATCGACCCGGGCTTATCAGAATTTTAAGAAACCCTGCCATTCGATGCATCTTTCCTGCAAAAGTTTCCTCCATTAAGCACAATCGCCAAGGATTTCGTGTTCACCTAAACATCCCCCAAACCTTTATAGACCAAGACAAATGTACGCTTTGCGGACGTTGTGTCGAAATATGTCCGGTTTTGCTTCCCGGGGGAGAAAAAGCCATCCAAATTAACAGTCAGCGAAGCCTTCCGGGCCGGCCGGTTATAGATAAACGTCGCCGGCCTCTCTGCCAGGAAAACTGTCCGCTGGGGGTGAACGCTCAGGGTTATATTGCCCTTGTAAAAGCAGGCAGGTTTGCCCAAGCGCTTGACCTGATCAGGGAAAATAACGTGTTGCCCGGCATCTGCGGACGTATTTGTACCCACCCTTGTGAGGCCGTTTGCAGAAGGGGTGAACTCGATGAACCCGTCGCCATCATGGATATTAAGAGATTTGTGGCTGACCATGAGCGCTCCAATCCCAAAGACATACCCGCCGGTGATGGTCATAAAAAGTCGGAAAAAATCGTCGTTATCGGCTCAGGTCCGGCCGGGATTGCCGCCGCTGCGGACCTGGCCCGATTCGGTTATGAGGTAACGGTTTTCGAGAAAGAGAAACAAGTTGGCGGGTTGCTTCGTTACGGAATCGGGCGTCATCGCCTGCCCAGGGATATCATCGATAATGATCTTGAATATATTAAGAAACTGGGCGTACAATTTATTACCGGCCATTCCGTTGATCTGGCCCGTGATATGGATGTGCTCAAAAAAGATTTTGACGCTGTCATTATCTCCATTGGAACGTGGTCTGATCTAAGATTAGGTGTGCCTGGAGAAACCCTGGAAGGTGTTGAAGGTTGTCTCTCTTTTTTGGAGCGCTTTTATGGCAGCGAAATAAACGCACTGGATGAAAAAGTAGCGGTGATTGGGGACGGAAACGCCGCATTTGACCTGGCCCGTACACTGTTGCGTCTGGGTGCCCATGTAACAATTTTATCCTGGTTCCCTGAAGCGTTGATCCCTGCCAATGCCGAAGAAATTCGGGCCGCTAAAGAAGAAGGAATCCTCATTCGGGACTGCACCCAGACCATTGCGTTTTTAGGTCAAAACGGTAAGCTCCACAGGCTGCGCTGCATGACCACTACCCCCGGAGAACCCGATGCCCAGGGTATCCCCTGGCCGGTCATTATTCCGGATCGTCCACCCGTTGAACTCGAGTTTGACCGGGCTTTTGTTGCCATCGGTCAACGGGGCGCACTTCAGGGAAAGCACAATTCATTCAGCTTTAATGTCTCGGCTCGCGGCCTGATCGAGGTTGATGAATATTTGCGTACGAATTTACCCAACGTCTATGCTGTGGGAGATTCGGTTTCAGGACCCTCATCCGTTGTTGAAGCTATGGCTGCAGGCAGAAAGGTTGCCCGAGCCGTTCATCGCAATATGTGTAACCAGGAGGTTGTTTATCCTCAACCCTCAAGACCGAAGAACAAAGATTTTCCGGAAATTCCTCCGGATATACCTTCACAGGCACGAACGATCATGCCGGAAAGGCAACCGGCGGTGCGCAAGAACAGTTTTTTGGAAATCTCCATGGGATTGAGTGAACAACAGGTTTTTTTGGAAGCATCCCGATGTCTTCAATGCGGAGTTTGCAGCGAATGTCTTCAGTGCGTTGATGCCTGTAATGCAATTCATGCGATAACCCATGAACAATTACCCGAAGAAACCATTGAGCAAACCGGTGTGCTCATCATCGCAGATCCGGAAATGGCCCCGACGGTCAAGGGGGATGATGTCATCCGAGTGTACGGGCCCAAAAGAGCAAAGCCGAATGTTAACGCCATGTTTATTCGCGGTTATGCGGCGGCTTCTCAGGCCATGATAATGCTTGGGGGAACCGTCCAACGGCCAAAGGGGTATGGGTTGTCATTTTCCACTCCCGATCCGGGGCTTTCCCCGGAAATCCGTCTGGGAATTTTTGTCTGCAAATGCAACCATACCTTTGGATGGCTTGATGAGATGAGCCAATATGTTGAAGGATTACCGTCTCAAGCGGATGTGGTCCATGCCCAGGTTGTGAACTCGGCCTGCACTCCTGAAGGATCTTCTGCTATTATCCGGACCATCCGTGAAAAAGGACTTACCCGGGTGGTACTGGCATCTTGTGTATGCTGCCCGCTCAATTTTATCTGCAGCGCCTGTACGGACCAGCGAAGCCGATTGAAAAATGCCTTATTTACCGGAACCGGGATCAGTCGTTCAATGGTGCAGACGTGCAACTTGAGAGGAGAAGTCCTTCGTTTTTTAAAACGGAATCATTCCCTGGCCGTGAAAAAATTTACCGGACTCATCGATCGTTCCATGAATCGGGCAAAAAGATTGAAACCCCTTCCGGATCTTATTAGAAACTATAATTTCACTACGGCGGTCATCGGGACCTCCGAAGTCGCCATCAGCAGTGCCCTGACCCTTGCCCAGGCAGGGCTGGAGGTCTTTTGGTTCCCACGCACGCAAAAACCGCCGGTGGAAATTCTTGATCATCCCAATGTGCATAGTTTCGGAGGCTTTTCCATCAAAGAATTAAGCGGGACTCTGGGTAATTTTCACATTATTGCGGAATCAGAGGATTCTCGGCAGATAATGACGGTAGGATCAGTCATACTGGATGAAAAATCAAGAAAGAAAATTAAATATATTCACCAGGAAGGCCTGCCGGGCCGAACCATATCTTCTTCCATGCAGAACATGAGCATCCCCGGAATACCGTTTTTTTATCCGGGGTCAACCGCCATTTCCGGACTTTTTTTAGCTGAACCGCCGGGCATCAATGTCTCCAACCGGAAAAAAGGCGCCGCCGCCGCCGCTCAGGCGGCAGCCATTATGCCGAGGGAACCGCGCCACAGCAAGGGGTATACCGTTGTAGTGGATGAAAGCCTGTGCCGAAGTTGTGGACGCTGCATTCGCGTCTGCCCTTATCAGGCGGTGACATTGCACAGAAACGCTATGGACGGATGGGCCGCCTGGGTGGACGAGACGCTGTGCAAAGGCTGCGGTAATTGTATTTCCGTATGCCCCACCAATGCTGCGGACAGCCCGTATCGTAACCAGGAATTTCTCGAACAGACACTTGAAAAAATATTGCTGACGTAAAAAATGAACGACGTTAAAATAATCTTATTTTTATGTAACTGGGGGCCGCATACCGCTTTCCAAACCCTTCAGGACACCGGACGTGAAATTCCCGATCAGGTAAGTATGATCCGGATTCCCTGCACCGGAAGAATCAGTAAATCCCTTCTGTTTAAAGCCTTTGAAATGGGAGCGGATGGGGTGGTACTGGCAGGATGTAAACCCGGAACCTGCCGATACGGCAGCGGTACGGCCACTGCCCGTGATAATACCGAAGATACGCGGGATATTATCGGACTGTTAGGCCTGGGTAAAGAACGGTTGCGGCATGTCACATTTCTCCCGGATGACTCGGATCTTTTATTGAAATTTTTGGATGACTTTTGCAATCAAATCCGGTCCTTGGGCCCGAGCCCCCTGTTGCCGATCCCAATAACGGAATCAGAAGGTGTCAGCCGGGAGTCTTTGGCCAAGATCATTTCTTATCATGATGCCTTTGCATGTCAGGACTGCGGGAAATGTTCTTCCGCCTGTCCCCTGGCGCTGGCTGGCAAACCCTTCTCGCCCCGGGAACTGGTCAACTCCATCATTGCCGGTGATATTGATTCTCCTTCCGTAAACAAAGATGTTTGGTCCTGCCTGACCTGTGGCCTCTGTTATGACCGCTGTCCATCGGCGGTTAATTTCCCCGAGTTTATCCGGGATATTCGCCACGTTATCAGAAAAAATGGAGGGAATGCTCATGAGGCCCACGGAGGCTTTTTTCGGTCTCTGATGCGAGCAATGACATCACCCGGACTCAAAACACAGCGATGGGATTGGCTGCCCCAAGATGTAGAGGTTGATTCCACGAGTAAGATCCTTTTTTTTGGGGGGTGCGCCCCGTATTTTGATACATTTTTCAGAAACCATCTGGGCGTTGAAACCCGTAATATCTTAAAAGACAGTCTTCGTCTTCTCAATTTCTTCGATATTAAACCGGCCCTGCTCCAGGATGAACGATGCTGCGGGCATGATCTTCTCTGGTCGGGAGACAAAGATAATTTTTTAAAATTAGCGTCAATGAATGTGGAGTCGATCCATAACCTTGGAATTGAGGAGGTGATTACGGCTTGTCCGGAGTGCTACAGGACACTGGCCCATGATTACCCGAAATATGGGATTACATTAAATTTCAAGGTCACCCACATCTATGAACTGCTTGAAAACGAAATCAGCAAAGGCGCTATAGATTTTAAAAAAATTGATAAAAAGATAACATTCCAGGATTCGTGTCGTTTAAACTGGCTCGAAGAACCTGCAGACCTTCCCAGAAAATTGATCCGGCGCCTCAAGCCAAGCAGCTTCCGGGAAATGCAAAATAATGGAAATTCGGCCATCTGTTGCGGAAATTGCGCCTGGACCGGGTGTGATGCGTTCAGCAAGGCCCTTCAGGTCAAACGCCTGAGACAAGCGCATGACACCGGAAGTAATCTTATGGTCACGGCCTGCCCCAAATGTCAGATTCATCTTCGTTGTGCCATGGAAGATCCTTTTCTCGGAGAAGAACTTAACATGGAGATGATAGACTTGACCGGTATTATTGCAAAAACCATTTGCTGGGAGTAATCGTTTATAAAGGTTTCAGGTGTCAGGTGCCAGCGCCACTGTTCATCATTCCTGAAACCTGAAACCTGAAACCAGGCATACGGAAAGGAATAAATATGGGATATTTTTTAAAACCATATTATGTACAATTTTAATCATCACGGATATTAACTGATTTCAAGGGTTGTTATTTTCCCAACACAATATAGAAAAATTTAAAATTTTCCCGATGGTCTTATTTAAGGAATGAACATGGAACCTGCTACACCTTCAATACATACAAAACCGCAGATGCGTATTGGCGTCTATGTCTGTCATTGCGGTTCAAATATCGCTCAGACGGTGAACTGTCCAAAAGTTTCCGAAACAGCATCCCAGCTTGAGGATGTTGTTATTTCAAAGGATATCGCTTACGCCTGTTCCGAGCCGGGTCAACAGGAAATCCGGCAGGATATTCAGGAACACGGTTTGGAGCGCATTGTCGTGGCCTCGTGTTCACCGAGGCTTCATGAACCCACTTTTCGACAGATGATGCAATCCGCCGGTCTTAATCCATATCTTTTGGAAATGGCCAATCTCCGCGAGCAATGCAGCTGGGTCCATTTGAATGAACCGGATGCAGCAACACAAAAGGCAGAAGACCTTGTAAAAATGGCCGTATCCCGGGCACGATTGCTACAGCCGCTTAAAGAAGAAAAGCTGCCGCTCACCAAACGAACCCTGGTCATCGGCGGGGGTATTGCCGGCATTCAGACCTCCCTTGATCTTGCAGACAACGGTTATGACGTTGTTTTGGTGGAAAAAAATGCTTCCATTGGCGGAACCATGGCCCAGCTTGACAAGACCTTTCCGACCATGGACTGTTCCATCTGAATTCTGGGTCCTAAAATGACGGATGTCGGTCGACATCCCCGGATAACCCTCTACACCCTGAGCGAAATCGTAGATGTTAAAGGCTATGTGGGCAACTTTGATGTCAGAATCTTAAAAAAAGCTCGTTATGTATCAGAGCAAGAGTGCACGGCATGTGGTGACTGCGTCACGGTTTGCCCCGTGGTTCGTCCCGACGAGTTCAACCTGGGATTATCATCCCGCAAGGCCATTTTCACCCCGTTTCCCCAGGCTGTCCCCTCAGCCTATGTCGTTAATGTCAATGAATGCTTGGGACACAACCCCGTGGTTTGCGCAAAATGTCTCGAAGCCTGTGAAAAGGGCTGCATCAATTTTCACATGTCCGACGATGAAATCCAGGAAAGGGTGGGATCCATCATCGTGGCGACCGGTTTGGAGCCATATGATCCCACTGAACTTGACGAATACGGATATACACGGTTCGAAAATGTCCTTACCAGTCTTGAATTTGAACGCCTCGTCAATGCCGGGGGCCCTACCAAAGGAAAACTGATCCGCCCCACAGACAGAAAAATTCCTAAATCCGTGGGTTTTATCCAGTGTGTGGGCTCACGGTCTGCCAGGAAAGGCAGCCGCTATTGTTCCAACACCTGCTGTATGAACACCATCAAAAGCACACTGGTACTCAAAGAACATTATCCTGATATTGATATAAAGGTTTTTTATATCGACATTCGTGCCTTTGGCAAAGGATTCGAAGATCTCTTTATGCGCAGCCGTCGTCTGGGAGTGCATTACTTGAGAGGTTTGCCGGGCAACGTTGAAGAGCTGCCGGATCACAGCATGCGGGTTGCGGTCGAAAATACGGTCACCGGCCGGCTGGAATTTTTCGATCTTGAAATGCTCGTCTTAGCTCTGGGGATGAAACCGGCCAAAGGCACCCGGCGGCTCCAAGAAATACTGGGGCTTCAGCTATCCCCTGACGGTTTTTTCCTGGAAGCTCATCCCAAGCTCCAACCGGTTGATGCTGCTTCTCGAGGAATTTTTTACGCCGGATGCGCCGAAAGCCCAAAGGATATCAAAGAGAGCGTTACACAGGCTTCAGCGGCTGCGGCCCGCGCCATTCGTCTGATGCATAAAGGGGAAATCTATACAGAACCGATTACTTCCGAAATAGACCCCGAAAAGTGTACCGCTTGCGGCAAGTGTGCTGAAATTTGTCCCTATAATGCAATTACAAAAGGTATCAGAAAAAAAACCCCCAGTGTCGTGAATACGGCGGCATGCGCCGGCTGCGGAACTTGTGCCGCGGAATGTCCTTATGACGCTATCGTTATGAACCATTTTACGGACGACCAGATTAATAACCAAATCGATTCCATGCTCGAAAAAAGTTCTCAAGAAAAGATACTGGTATTTGCCTGCAACTGGTGCTCATATGCCGGTGCGGATTACGCGGGGGTCTCACGTCTTCAATATCCCTCGAATGTTCGGATTATCCGAACCATGTGTTCAGGCCGAGTTGACGAAAAATTTATCCTTAACGGCTTTCTTAACGGTGCGCCGGTTGTTCTGGTCAGCGGATGCCATATCGGTGACTGTCATTATATTGATGCCAACCACTGGACCGAAAAAAGAGTTAAAAAAATACACAAAAAAATGGAAAAACTGGGAATCAGGCCCGAACGGCTTCAGCTTGAATGGATCAGTGCGGCAGAAGGGAGTCGATTTGCCGAGATAATGGGCAGGATGGAAAACCTTCGTCAGAGTGTTTCCATACGGGAGATTTCACAAACCATTGAGATTCTAAAAAATTCAGAAAAAAAATCCAAAGCTCAAGAATGAAAAAAAATTGTTAGCGAGTCACTCCACCCGCATAAATTTTACCCGCCGGCAGCATTTCTTTTCTAATTTCATTGTACTTTATTACTCCAAAAGAACTGTATTGCTTATCTTAGTATATATAGGAGGAACACATGGAAGATTGGGTCCATCAACTCCAAAACAGCGTTAATACCCTTGATAAGCTGAAGGCGGTTGTCAACGTCTTCCCGGAAGAAGAAGAAGCCATAACGACGCTAAATACGAGATGGGGGACAACCCCTTATTTTGCTTCTTTAATGGATCCGGATACTCCTGATTGTCCCATACGCAAACAGGTTATCCCTTCAATGAAAGAAGCAGAAAATAAATTTGGAATTTCCAATTACCTGATCTGGGAAGAAAATCGTGATACCGGTGAGTTCAGACCCGACTGTATTGCCAGACAGTATCATGACCGCATCGCCTTCACCGTCACCGATATCTGTGCAACTTACTGCCGTCATTGTTTTCGGAAAGAACTCGTGGTTGACCGAGATCTTAAGCTTCGCTTTGATTTGGAAGAGGGCCTGGAATGGATTCGGGAACATGAAGAAATTCGGGATGTTCTTATTACCGGCGGTGATCCTTTCATACTTTCAGACCAAAAGATTGAATATCTTATTCGTAAGCTGCGAGAAATTCTCCATGTAGAGATGATTCGGTTTGGTACCCGCACACCGATTGTTTTGCCCCATCGAATTACCGACGGCCTCAAAAAGGTTCTGAACAGCTATCATCGGGTGCCCATCTGGGTGAATACTCAGTGTAATCATCCAAAAGAAATTACGAAAAAAACGGCAAGGGCGGTTTTTGATCTCCTATCCTGCGGAGTCAATGTGGGAAACCAAGCTGTTTTGTTAAAGGGAATTAATGATGACGTGGAGACGTTTAGGAAGCTGCATCAAAAACTTTTAGCGGTTCGCATCCGTCCTTACTATGTTTTTTACTGTGAGCCGGCACCGGGAATCGATCATTTTCGGACACCGATGGAAAGGGGGGCTGAACTTATTCGAGATGCACTGCAGGGTCATACCACAGGTCTGGCCCAGCCCATGTATGTTATCGCTACCAATATCGGCAAGATTCCTTTAATGCCGGATTATTACATCATCAAAAAAAATGAAAAAGAATATAAGTTGAAAAATTATCAGGGAATTTACAAAACCTGGCCGAATATGCCGAAATAAAGAGAATATTTCATACGAACTGTGGGCTATTGGCCTGGCAGGTACGGCGTTAGATCCCGGATGTATTCTGTGAGTATTTTGAAGCCGCCATCTCTTAATACAGAAATTGCTTTTTCCTTATCTTCAGTAGCCACTCTCATAATGAGCTGATAAATGCCCGGGAAGTTTTTCACCGGCCAGGTAACCAGACTCTTGATACTAATCTGTTGCTCCTGAAGGAGCTTCGAAACCTCAGCCACAACTCCGATACGGTCTTTAACCAGAACGATGAACCGGCCACTTCCCTCATCTACGCCGATGGCACGGAGCAGCACCTCCAAAACATCGGTGGTCGTGATGATTCCTACAAGTTTTTCCCCCTCCATGACCGGCAGAGCGCTGATCCGGTTTTCCTGCATTATCAGGGCGGCAGTTTCAATTGTGGTGCCGGATGATATGGTGATGATTTTCTTTTTCATGATCATTTCAACGGTCAACTGAGTTAACAGATAATTCAACTCATGAACGCTGAGAGTTGTGGCCGGAGAGGCCCAGCTCTGTTTAACATCTCTGTCCGAGACGATTCCCAGCAGATTCTCATTTTTATCCACTACCAGAAGGTGGTTGATCTTTTTTTCAGCGATAATATCTTTGGCTTTTATTATACTTGTCTCCGGGGGAACAGTTACAAGGTATGTATTCATAACACGGCCGACGTACATAGAGAACACCTCCTTTACGTAATAAAAACAGCTTAACAAAAAAATATTATACCAGTTTTACATGCAATAAGAAAGGGCAATTATTTGTTTAATTCTACATTGTTTAAACAAAATCGACCTTCCTCGGTATAATCAATGGCATGGAAAAAGCTGTCTTTTTCATATAAAACCTGATGATATTGTACGGCCCTTAATATTTTACAATCTTTGGCACATTTTTCTTTAGGTTGATTTTTCTTGTGGCAATTTGCACATGGAGAAGAAATCATAATACCTCCCTCTGATGCTATTATTATAATGAAAAACCATTTCCCTTAAGGTTTAATTACAAACAATTTGCCGGGTTGACTGCAAAACTTAAAAAAACTTTGCATTAAGACTGGGTTGAGTAATTTTTTGCGAAGAGATGTGCTAAGATCTTGATGCGCAAGAGATCGGTTCAGATCGAGCAAAAAATCGCTCTATTAAGGATAAGACAACGCTACGGTTGCTGAGTTTCTCCGGTGGCCTTTTTCGGGTCCTGAAATACCTCACAGTTCTTACACCAATTGCGCATGTTCCCTTTCCTAAAAGTCTCCGTGCAGACTTCACGATAATATTGAATTTTTGGATCTTTAGGACAGGTTATAAATGTTTTGCCCATGTATTCTTTCCTTAGATTTTATGGTTTGTTCATAATTATTAATATCTACAGAATTTTTTGGATACTAATATAGAATAAAGTATCTTGTGTGTCAAGAAAAAAACACCACAATATATTGAGGTAATTGTTAAAATGTCAGTTAAGCAGACCATGTGGAGTTGTTCTGCTGACAATCCAAGGCATGGAAAGATTGCTTGTTATTTCATAATGTTATATAAAATATGAGGTGTATGATAGGAAGATGTAACAGATAAAGCAAGCCTCATACCGGGCCTGAAAATAAACGGAGATGATAGTACGTTTATGCCGGAGCCATTAGTTTTCTATTCTTTTAGTCACCGGTTTAATCATTAACCAGCGTTTTATTTTTTGAGCGATTCTTTTTAAAAGCCATTCTTGAGCCTCCGGACTCGCTTTGTCAGCTATTTGATCAGCGAGTGTCACATCACCCGCCTGGTACCGCATATATACTTCACTCATATGCATCTCTAAATCAGCGGACAAATATTTTGCATAAGCCAGGGCAAGTTGCCAGTGGGCAAAAGTTTCTGATTCATCCCATTTTTCTACTAGAGATTTAGGGTGTCCAATTTTAGACTCAAGTTTGATAATAAAATTTATTGTCTGGGGAAGACGCAACCATTGGGGAGCGGATTTGTTTTTAGGACGCCCCACAGCCTTCCAAAAATCTGTCAGGCAAAGCAGGTCATTTTTTACCTTAATGTTTTGTCCGCTGTAATTTAGATCAAATTTTTTATAACCCATAATTTCCCTTTTGTTTCCTGGTCTCTTGTTAATTCATTGGTAAAAAAATAAACCTGGATTTCTCAGTCACATTATATCTAATACATTGTTCGGTTGGGTGTCAAATAAGAAATGCTATCTTGTTTGACACGCATGCGCCGTTATTATAAAATTATGTTCCAATAGATGGAAAGGAGTTCTATATGCTAAAAAGGATTTTGGTGTTAATGATACTGCCGTTTGTTTTTCTGGCGTGTAAAGAGAATTTCCTCAACCTTAAAATCCGGTTTCATCAAGTTCAGGGGCTGAAGCAGGGAAATCGAGTCATTTTTGGGCAAAATCATATCGGCACCGTCAAAAATCTGTTTCAATCTGATGAAGAATTTTTCATTGTCGATATTGCTATAAAAAAAGATTTTGCTGACCACGCCACAGAGTATTCCAGGTTTTTTATCATTACGGATCCCCAGCACAAGGAAAATAAGGCCCTTGAAATGATCCAGATCCGTAACGGCGGAAAACGGTTACAAAATAATGTGACCGTAGAAGGCTCCACCGAAAGTTCCGTCTTTTTTTATCAGATTTTTGGTGGAATTGAGAACGGACTTAAAGATTTTGAAAAACAGTTTGAACAATTCTCCAAAGACTTGAAGAGTATTCCGGAAAGCCAAGAATTCAAAAAGCTTGAAAACGAATTGCAGCGCCTGTTAGAAGAGATGAAGCGATCCGGCCAATCGATGCAACAAAAGATAAAAGAAGAATTATTGCCGAAACTTAAAGAAGAGATGGAAAAACTCAGAAAACGGTTGCACGAACTCGGTCGTGAGGATGAAATGAAACCTCTTGAAATCGAAATGGAAAAAATTCAAAATATATAATGGGTTAATTTCTTCATGAAAAACAAGAAACCTTGCATCCTTAAAAAGTAATATGCTATGATATATAATTAATGTATAATAATAAGTCAGGGCGGTTAAAATGACGGAAAAGGTTTTCATTTACAAGGATAATAAGGCGATAATTATTTGCCAGAAATGCGAAAAATCAAAGGCAATAGATGTATCTGAAGAATTGGGTTCCAAATACTTGGTCCAGTTGCAACACAAATGCAGCTGCGGATATTTGGTTATTGTTCTTTTGGAAAGAAGAAAGAGACACAGAAAAATAACAAATCTTAAAGGGGCATATCGTTGTCTTGTTTCAGAAAAGCGAGAAGCTAAGGGATCAATGACAATACAAGATATTACTCGTGCCGGATTAAGCTTTATGCTCCACGAGAGTGCAAGTCAAAAATTGAATATGGGTGATAACCTGTTGTTTGAGTTTCATCTGGACGACAAATCGAGATCTTTGATCAAAAAAGAAGGGCTTATAAGCAATATGCGCGGCCCGTATATCGGTGTTGAATTCTCTTCCGTTGATCTTTATGACAGGGCGCTTGGACAGTATATGTTTAGCTGATATCTGATCCGGACAAACCCCTTAGGCGGAACCGGCCTGCCTCCTGAGCAAAGCGCATAAAGCTCTGCGGGAATCAAAACGGATTGAAAATGTTGATTAATTGAGAGCAATTATGGATGTTAAAAAACAGCTGAAAAACTTGTTGGAAACGGCGAAGCTTTATCGATCCCAGGGATTATTATTCGAGGCAAAGGGGAAATATGAAGATGCAGCAGCCTTCATTCAAAAAACCGGGTTAATAAAAGACGGGCAAAACCTGATAGACATTATTTCAAAGAAAATTAATGCTGTAAAAAAAGATATTGAAAGAATAGAAAAGCAACCCACATTGCCTGAAGTGTCAGAAAAAGATCAGGATGTTATCAAGGAACTATTCTCTGAAAAAACAGGAAAAGACGAAGATACGACAACTCTTGAAGGAGCCATAACACTGGCCAAGTTCGGTCAGTTCGATAGAGCGTTAAAAGATTTAAACGAGTTGTTAAAAAAGGCTCCTATCCGAATGAATGCTGCTAAAAATATTTTGCGTTGTCATATGGCACGTACTTCCATAGAGGACGCTGTTGCTCAATTTCAGAAATGGCAGTCAAGCGATATTTTTACACAGGGCCAGTTGATAACAATCCGTCTGTTTCTTGAAGTTTTCCGTTTCGATAACTTTAAAGAAAATATTTCCCTGCAATTAAAGAATCCCGCAGATGTTGAAAAGATTGAGATAACCAATGGCAAGGTTCCCGATATCTGTTCCATGATAATAACTTTGGTGGATGGGCCGTTAAAGGGGGTGACATTTGTTCTTGATGTCCGGTTTCAAATAGGAAATGTAATCACTTTATTCATCGAAGACCATAAGGAAGAGTTGCTGGAAAGTTTTGATGTTGGCCAACCTCTTGATAATCTTCAGTTTAATACCACTACGGCCATATTTAAAGGTAACGGTGTTGTTGCTGAAAAGATAAGGATTGATTCCGGATCAAGGAAAGGAAATTACCGAGTCGACATACAGGTTATCAGTTCGTAATCGTTGATGCCTTCGATTTTTTACAAAACAACACCTGTGATCTTTCTAATTTTTCCGTGATGTTTTGTTTTTGGCATTACCCTTATTGCTTGTCACCTGACAAGAATCTTTCAGTCAGGTGGAAATTCCTAATTTTGGCAGGATATAAGCCTGCAAAACATACCAGATCCCTATAATTATAACCAACCCAAGAATTGCTTTCATATTTTATTTCCTTTATTGACACACCTTCTACAGCGTTTAATAAAAAAAGTTACAGGTGACGGTTCACGTAATTATGTGCATGCAATACCGCCTCTGTGATTTCTTTTGAGTGCGGAAGGGTTGCCTCAATCTGTTCGATATACTCACAAGTCTTAACCGCCCGGAACGATGGAACAAAATTAAGATCATACACCCAGCTTATCTGGAGCAGTTTAAAATCGTTTAAGGTTCTTAAGTCCTGGATACGGGCAAGCCGTCCCCGACGTATTGCTGCTAATATCTGGGGTGAACACGCAGGATTATCGGGAAGGCCGATCTCTAAAACCGGATTTGGGTGTTTATCCCGCTCTTTATAGTAATCTGTGAGAACTTTCCAGATATCGAGCTTGTCGGCATCTCTCAAAAGACAAATGTAAAAAAGTGTTTTTTCATCCTCATTTTCCGGAATTAAAGCTGCGTTGTGATAGGCAACGGCTTTGGTGATCCAGCGCTTCTCTTCTCTCGTGCATACAGCCAGAACGTTATGTTTCGCCATTTCTCGCAATCCGAGTTGGGCATGGTTTTCAGACTCCATGTCATTGAACGTTCCATATACCGCATACTGTTTGAACCGGCCGATATCATGAAACAGCCCCATGGTTTCTGCCAGTATCATTTCCCGATCAGACAAACCCAACGCCTTGCCAAGCATGATAATATTTTCGCATACGCGTTCTGTATGTTTTTCCTTGATACGTATCGTGCAGCTGTCTTCGGGATCATCCGTGTAAAAACGCTCAACATAATCGGAAAACCATGTCTTTAAATTTTTCAGATCTTCTCGGTTCATAAATATTTTTTTTCTATCAGGTCTGCCAGTGATTTAATCTCTTCCAAACCAAATACCGGAACATCTACCCTGATATCCGTATCTGTAACCAGAGCGATAACGGTTTTATCATTTTGGCAAATGGGGGGCTTGTTTTTATGGGAACGATATATTTCTATTTTGGGCCTGTTTTCTTTTTTGAACCCTTCAGTAATAACAAGATCCACATCATCAAAATATTTTCCAATACGTTCCAATCCCACCATATTTTCATCTTTTACCATGACAATTTTTTCCCTGGAAGCAATAACGACCGTATCCGCACCGGCCGCTTTGTGACGCCAGCTATCCTTTCCTTTTTTATCCAGATCAAAATCATGAGCGGTGTGTTTAACGGTCCCTATACGGTATCCCCGTTTTTTAAGTTCAGGAATCAGCTTTTCGATCAATGTGGTCTTGCCGGTTTTGGATGTTCCAACAACAGAAATAATCGGCAGCATGTCAACGCACCTTTTTATTTGTACCCTCTCAACAAGTTAGTTTGATTCGCTTACAATTCGTGTGAACATAAGTAGAAAAATAAACAATGTCAAGGTGAGCACAAAAACCGTTCAGAGCAAACGCATATGATTTCGCTACAGCGTAACGACGGCGTGTTTCTCTTGGAAACCGACTGACTGTTTGAAGGGCTTTAGCAAGCGTTTGCTCGAACCGAATGAAATTATGACTTAAAAAAATCATTAAACAAATTATCGACAAAGTGTTCTGAATACCTCAAGCGCGGCTCGGGCTTACGGTTGCTTAAGGGTTCGCGAAAAAATAAATTTACAATTTTGGGGGTTGAGGCGCCCGGCTGGCAAGGCACGAAAACTTAAGGAATATCAAGCATATTTCGAGTTTTCTTAACGCAGCCAGTCGGGATGCATCGGCATCCAAAATGTGAAGTTATTTTTGAGTGAGCCCTGAGCACAAGTTTCAGTCGGTTGGAAAGAGATATACGCCGTCGTGAAGCGTTCTCCCTGTATTGTGCTTTAAATGCATTTACCTGGGAAAACAGTTCTTAACCGCTTGACACCCAAGACCGGTTTCTCTAAACTTAATTAGTGCCTGAACGAAAACTGTCTTTTCCGCCAATATCTGCGACTGCCCCGTGAAATGCTTGCCCAATGAAATGCAGTGCCTATTTCATCGGGGCGGAGCCTATTTCTCTGGGGTCAGACTCAAATTTTTATAGGGATTACCATGTATGGGTGGTGCGGCAAAATTTCAAAAATAAACCTTTGTGATCACACATGGGACATCGAAACGGTTGATCCGGAGATCCTAAAAAAGTTTATCGGAGGCAGAGGCCTGGCCGGATATTACCTCGGAAAGAAAATAACACTTGGCTGGGATGATCCGGATATGCCCCTTCTCATTTTTACCGGACCTCTCGTTAATACGCGATCTCCCACATCCGGACGGATGACCATTATGTCCCGCTCGCCGCTCACCGGTACGGTTGGTGATTCTTCGGTGGGAGGATCTTTTGGCACTGAATTAAAAAAAGCCGGTTTTGACGGCATTATTATCACCGGAAAGAGTCCTACCCTTTCCGGCATAGAGATATTCAACGCTTCTATCCATGTTACAGATGCGGGTCATCTTGCCGGCCGGCAAACCGGTTATGTTCATTCCCTGCTAAAGGGAAAAGGATCTGCAGCCGTCATCGGACCCGCAGCTGAAAACGGGGTTGTTTTTTCAAGCATCATGGTAGATCGACATTTTGCAGCAGGTAGAGGCGGCATCGGCCGGGTATTGGCTTGCAAAAACATAAAATACATTACCGTAAAAGGTACCGGCACCACCAAAATCTTTAATTCCCAGGATCTTAAAAGCGCCCGGGAAGATGTTTTCAGGCTTGCAGCGGCGTCTCCGGTTTTGCTTGGAGAATTCGGAATATCCCGGTTTGGCACCGGTGCGTTGTATGATCTTATGGATGCAAGGCGCATGATGCCCACCGACAATTTTCGCCAAACAAAGTTCAGCCAGGCCTCTTTGATGAATGCCCATGCGTTCAAGAAAAGATATGCGCCTAAAAAAAGCGGATGCCGGGGATGCCACATTCTTTGTAAGAAAATAACCAAAAACCGGACCCCTATGCCCGAGTTTGAAACCATGTCTCATTTCAGTGCGCTGTTAGACAACAACGATATACATACTGTCGTGCGAGCAAACCGGATATGTAATGAAATGGGCATGGACACTATTTCGGCTGCAGCCACCCTGGCATGCTTTTCAGAAATATCCCAAAAAAGACTGTCGCCGAATGAAATTGTCTCTCTGCTTGTTGACATTGGGAAAAAAAGGGGGGTGGGTACAGCGCTCGGCAGGGGCGCCGCAATATACGCAACGCGTCGCGGCAGTTCCGATCTTGCCATGACGGTCAAAGGACAGGAGCTACCGGCCTATGACCCGAGAGGCGCTTATGGGATGGCCCTGGCTTATGCCACATCCACTCGTGGCGGATGCCATTTGAGAGCATACCCGATCAGCCACGAGATTTTAAGAAAGCCGGTTGCCACGGATCGTTTTACTTTCAACGGCAAAGCCAGAATAATAAAAAGCAGCGAAGATTTAAATGCGGTGGCCGACTCCCTCACCGCATGCAAATTCATATTCTTTGCCGCATCCCTCGAGGAGTATGCCAAGATTTATACCGCCGTCACGGGAGTAAAGACATCCGGCCAGGATCTGTTTAAGACCGGTGAACGTATCTATTATAATGAACGAATCATGAATGCAGCCAACGGGTTTTCAGAAAAAGATGACGATCTGCCGGACCGTTTCTTTACATCGCCGGGTTACAAAAACGAAAGCATTAATATTGGCCCCATAGACAGAAAAGCGTTTTTAGAAGCCCGTTCTAATTATTATGTGGTCAGAAAACTGGATAAAAAGGGGATGCCGGTTCCGGAAACGGCAAAGAAGCTGGGCCTCGATGTTTTTTAGATGTGTTATAGCGATAAAATGATACAAAGGATCCATGGATCAAATTTTCTCTACATACGAAGATAAATTTCTAAAAAACGGCCTGACAAATCCGGGGGCGCCGCTGCTCGGCCTGCTTGATGCCCGGCTTTCATGGAACAAAGATGACATCGCCTGTACCGTACTTGAAAAACTGTTTGAACACCTTAACATGAACTCCCTTGTGTTTTCGC
>Ga0315535_1000271_pt1 | contig 36205 bp, 33 predicted proteins | sample SalMarSW160220MG_2_FD_203092 | JGI IMG/M metagenome (GOLD analysis project Ga0315535, IMG submission 203092) | Salt marsh sediment microbial communities from the Plum Island Ecosystem LTER, Massachusetts, United States - Salt Marsh Sediment SW1602-20 ... | reverse complement strand
CTTTTATACTTAATGTCAAATTGATTACTTTTTTCAGCTACATCGGGAATCGCTGATATTGGCACCTTATGACAAGTGGTACATGAAATTTTAGGAGGAGCAACTGAAATATATTTATTGAAATAATTATATGCATATTTCAAGTTAAATTTCCAATCTCTTGAAAGTATGGCATCTAAATCTATTTCTTGCATCTCAAATTCTCTTGCATCCTCTTTCATTATATTAGCGACTTGTTCAAGATATATGTCCAAAATTCTCTCATCCATCGCTTCAACTAAGATAGAAAAGATAGGCCCTTTCAAACGTGGTCTCTTGATGGGTTTATTTTCAACCATGCTTGCTAATAACTGCATAGTAATCAATGGAACAACCAAGACGTCGTGTAATCCGTCTCTTACTTCCGCTCTTAATCGATGTAATAGTTCATATACTTTATTATAATCGTTTTTATTAAGGATGTAATATCTCTGTGCTTTAAAAGGAGTGATGGGAAATAATTTCAGAAATGCTTTCGTTTTGATGCCCATGGTACCAACATCTCCCATAAAAAGTCCAGTAAAATCAGGAGCAACACCATATCGACAGAATGGTTCCGCATATTTGTTTGCAGCTGCTCCTGTACGTATGATAGTTCCTTGAGGATTTGGAAGTACCACTTCTACGCCTAAGCATACATCAGGCACCACGCCATATTTAGTGGAACCAAATCCAGCAGTACTATTCGATAAACCTCCACCAATAGTCGCAGAAAATCCACTTCCAGGACCAAGAACTCCGGTTGTCAATCCCTTTTCATGTAACTTAGAAATTAAAGCACCCCACGTTATTCCTGCGTCCACTTCACAATAAAAATTTTCCTCATTTACTTGAAGGATATTATTCATGCGAGTGAGATCCAAGAGAATTCCTCCTTGAGTTACCGAGCCACCAACAAGATCTGCTCCACCCCCTCTTGGTACCATGGGGATTTTGTATTTATTCGCAATTTGTACGATTGCAGAAATTTCTTCACTTGATTCAGGTCTCACGATCATATCTGCCCATCTATCTGGAAAGGCCGGATCCACGTTACGAGAATATGCTGCTTTCATGAAATCCTTTTCGGTAACATATTGGGAACCGATCACACTCTCAATTTCTTTGTAAGCTTTATCTAAGGTCGACATTTCAAGTTCAATTTATTTAATTAATAATGATAATATAGATTCCGTGCTATAATAATAATTAATAAATTAGTTTGTACTTATATAAAATTAGCATAAATTAAGATTTAAAAGTGATTTTATGGGATTTATAAAAACGCCTGAAGAACTAATAAAACTAAAAAGAAATTCGTTCGATTTTTATGATGCTGAATTTGTATCGATGTATTGGGAAACAAAACCACAAATTATCAAAAGATTATTACCGGCTCCACTAAAACCCGCGAAACATCCAGTAGCATGTGCATTTATCGCTAATTATCCACGAACTAATTTCGGTGTAAAGTATAAAGAAGGAGCGTTGTTTTTATTTGCTGAATTTGATAATATCACGGGAATGTATTGCCTTGCCATGCCAGTTGATAATGATATGGCCCTGATCGGTGGAAGAGAGGTATTTGGTTATCCAAAAAAGATGTCCACTATTCATTTTGAGAAGAAGGAAAAAAAATTTGAGGGGTGGGTAGAACGCCATGGGGTTAAATATATTGAAGCAAAAGCAAATCTCAATAATAAACCAAACGCTAAGGATTTTCTGAAAATTGGCATGGAACTTGGGCTGAATCCTAGTAAACCTGCAAGCATAACATATAATTTTAAGTTTTTTAGATCTCCAAAATATGTAGATTTTGACTACAATCCTCGCTTGATTAGGGAAGAAATCACGATGCAATCTAGCGAAATGGCATTGGGAGATCTTGAAATCAGGTTAAACCATTCAGATGATGACCCTTGGGATGAAATTGTAATTGAGAGAGTGCTTGGCTGCTTGTATCTTAAAACTAACAGTCAAATGCAACCTGGTGAAGTTGTTGCAGAAGCTGAACCGGAAAAATTTGAACCATATTCATTCATAAAAGTTGATAGATATAATAAATGACCTTTAAATAGTATATTTATATTTCTTTAACTTTATTTTTTTATCAGAACTTCACATCAACATTTTCTGGCATTATCAATTCGATGTATTATTTTCAATTTTTATTCTCATAAGACTTTATGATTTTTAACATATTTAGAATAATTATATATTACTGAATTATTTTGAATCACATGGAATATGATTTATTTTGAATCACATGGAAGTTTTACTTCGGGGAACCCATCATACAAGGCGTTAGTTTCAAAAAGATCAAGAGGAATTCTTAAATTAACGGATCAAGTGTTATCCTTTGAGTCTGAAAAAGATAAAATTATTTATCAAATTAAAATATCTGATATAACTAAGTTCTATTTTAAACGTAGACATACTCTCCATTTTATTGAAATAGAAGATGTTCACGGAAATACGTATTCCATTCACGCTATGATAAAAAAGAACGATGCAATCTTAGTGTCTAAATATGAAACTCAAATTTTCTTTAGCCACTTAGCTAGAAATGTTTTGAAGAAAGAAAAAACTATTTTTTATGAGATTACTGGAGGTTTTTGGAATAATTTACCTAATATATTAAATTGGAAGGCAAATATGGAGATTGGAATCTTTATTTTAACAGAGGATTATTTATCTTTTAAACCATATGATAAGGGATTAATAAAGGTAATTAGTATTTTACAAATAAAAAATATCATTCCATTCCTTCATCAGTCCACCAAAATGGTGCAAATTGAGATGAAAAATAAGGAGATCTATACATGTATACCATTGAGAGAAAAATTAGGGAGGCAGGTACCCGATAAGAACAAAATTGACAAATTAATTGAAATACTTAATCAAGTGAAGATGTATAAAGAATCTGAACAGCTTGAATTAAAAGATTTAGAAAAAAAAAGACTCGATCAAATTAAATCGATGATATTAGTATCTACGCGATTGAAATTAGAAATGATGCGTATCGCGTTGAACATGGATGAAAAAGCATTTACCAAGAAAATTTTTGAGTGGGCAAAAAAATTCAATTTTGTAATAGATGGGGATTATCTAATCGTGAATCCCGAATATGTTTCTGAGTTTCTTTATGATTTAGGGGATGACAAAAATCAAAAGATTCAATGCGCCTATTGTCAGAAATATATTGAGCCTCACGTAAAGGTGTGTCCATATTGTGGAGTATCTCTTTAACTTTTTAGACTTTCAATTAAGGTGCAATATGTGCATAATTGCGAATTACCACAAGGATAACCACAAATATTGCACTCTTGAAATTGTTGATAAGGAAGAGTTTTGTACAGTTTTTCTGACATTCGTTGAAAACTTTCAAATAAATTATATTCAACTTCTGGAAGGATCGTTTTTATCTTCAAGATAAAATCCAAAACTCGCTTTCTTAGGATAGGATCTTCTTCTCTATAAGGACAATGAGAGGGATAATAGTTTAAATATTTCAAATTTGCATATAAGAAAATTTCTTCTTCAGGAATCTTTATTAGCGGCGTTATTTTTTTAATGAAATGTTTTTTCGCTTCTTCGGTTTCTGTTTTGAAGAGATACTGATTAGCTATCAGTTGATGGCGTTTATAAAGCACATTCATTAGAAAGGTTTCGGTAACATCAGTCAAATTATGTCCAAGTGCTAAAACGGTTCCGCCTAAATTTTTTGCTTCTTCATTAAGCATTCTCCTCCTAATAGTGGCACAATAATTACACGTGTACCGCTCCGTATCAGTTCCTCTTTTCAATAATAAGATTTCATCTAAATTCTTACCTATACGCTCCTTGAATGAAGCGATCTCATGGTGGATATTATATTCTTGACAATATTGTTTTGCAAATTCAATACTCTTTTTTCGATAATCTCTAATGCCCTCATCAATTGTAAGCGCAATTATTGGTTCAAAATTGCCTATTTTTTCCTTGATATGTATCATGTTATATAAAAGACTTATCGAATCTTTTCCACCCGAAAGGCCAACTATGATCTTATCTTCTGGTTTTAACATTCGATAATGAACTACAGTCTGATAAATCAATTTTTCAACAGATTCTATAAAACATTCTGGACAATGAAATTCCCCAGAGATCTTTCTTTGTACCACCTTGGATTTCTTATTGCAAGAAGTGCAAATACCATATTTTAACTCAATTGAGTAATGACTTTGATCTGCTTTGGATTCTCCCGTAAAATTTCACTCTCATTACTTTATTCTGGTAATAATCTTGATTTTACCGCCTAAATTTTGCCTTGAATTTCCTTCTGAGGAAGATATTATGCTCTCATCAATTAAATCATAAATTGCATGTTTTAGAGTTATAAGGGGGATTTTTTGGAGCTCTCTTATCTCTATTAACTCATCTATAGATATCGATTCGCCTGGTTTAATTATTGATTTGATGAACTTTTTTATATCTCTTAGATCACTGGTAATTGTAATAATCTCTTGATTTTCTTTATCACTTAATTTTATTTCTGATACACTAATCTTAGACATAAGAAATTTCACTTGTTCTTCGAGTAATCGAATTCTTCCTTTTAATTCAGAAATCAAGTCGTCTTTTGGTTTTTTTTCAGATGTTTTATTATTTAGATATTTTTGAATAAGTTCTTGAAGTTTCAACTCGTCAATGTTAGCCGCTTTTATTAGTTCTATCTTCTCCTTTTTTTTGGAACCTTTTTTCAGAGGGATATTACACTCCTCGGCTAATTTTTCAAGGAGAGGGACTGTTAAATCATTTAACTTAACCATTGTATTCACCAAAGTTGAAAATCATAAAATTTTTCACATTTATAGCTACAAAATCATCGATTAAATAATAACTAATGACACTACAATTTAATATGAATTCTATTCAAAATTTAAAAATCTCTTTTATTATATATACCTCTTGTAATATGATTAATTTTTGGATTAATTAAAAAAAAGAAAAATTTAAAAGATTACTGTTTCAGAATAACCTTATAAAGGTCTTCTACCAATTTCGATTGATACAAAAGCAGAGAATTTTCGCTTAAAGTCAAAATTCGAAATTTAAGTTCAATTTGAGCGCCAAAGAAATCAACAACATGAAAACTGGGTTTTTTTCCAAAAATTTCCTTATATTTTTGACAGACTTCTTCGATCTCGGCAACTTTTATTCTAAACTGATATTGAGGTACTTGCATCCTAAAATTGAAGGAATGAACCACATTACTATCATTTTCCATCATTTTTGCATAGAATTGGTTTAAATCTTCTTCAGATTCTTTCCTCATCTCTTCATCAAACACGTCAATATCCAAGCGAGCATTTCCGATTTCTTGAGGACTACGTATTTGATTCTTGAATCTCATAAAATTCTTTTTTCGTTTGAGTTCAATAGAATAGTTAAAGATCAATGATGAAACTAATTCAGAATTCGAAACTTCAACAATAATTCGATCAAAGGTTTCGATAACTACTCGTGTTAAAGAGATTGATCTCACTATGCCTTTTTGTCCTTTAATTTTGACGAATTCTCCAATATCAAAAGGATCCATTATCCAAATCAATAAACCAGCTATATAATTTGAAAATATACCGCTTGTAGCAAATGCTAGTGCTGTACTTATTGATCCCGTAATGATTGCAGTATATTCAGTTGGTATGCTAGTGAAAGAAGGGAATCCATTGATTATCAAGTAGATAAAGCTTACAATCGACACTAATCGGATGATAAACATGAATTTATTCCTCCCTTTAATGGATATTTTAGAAATACCACTTAAAAGAATGTTTAAAGCATAATTCACTGCATATAAAATCAGACCAATCATAGTGAGATATAAGAAGGCTTCTATATTTGTTGAAAATAGAGGAGCTATTTTCCTACACCTCCCTTTTGATCATTTGTTATAGATTGATAGTTGTCCCATCCATTGAATATAGCTTCTTGATATATTTCATATGCTAAATCTCTCAAAAAAGAATCCATGAATTGCAATATCAACTCTGGTTTGGGTGAATTAACATACAAGTTAATGCGAACGCCTCCATATCGCGTTTTATCTATGACATATTCAGGTCGCATCCCAAACGCCTTCTCATATCGATCAAAAACTTTCATCAATTTATCATTTAGAGCTTCTGGACTAATAGAACCAGGTAATTCAAGGGATTTAATATATCTGGTGGTTTTGATGTTTGAAGACAATAACTTGTTAATCATTTTAACGTATTGTTTATACAACTCCTTCTTCTCAAATTCCTCCTTTTTCACGCGTCTATATGATTGATATTTTTTATGAGTGAATTTAATAATTGAAGAACCATAAACACTACTGTTTGGAATTATGGCAAAAATTCCATTGAATTGTTTGATAACGGTATAATTTAAAGTTATTTCTTGTACGATTCCTTGAATACCATTTGTTTCTACTAAATCACCAACCTCAAATTGCCCTGATCCTAATAGAAAACCCCCCGACGTTATATTATTGATTATCTTGCTCAAGTTTAATGATATAGATATGACCAAAAATGGCAGAATAGCTACCAATAAGGGGACGTTTATTGTACCAATAAACCAAAAAATGAAAACACTCCATATTAAATTGATAATTATAGAGACAGTTGCTCGATAGAAACGCTTCTTTATGAAAAAATTTATAAGCCTTATTAATGGTTTTCGAATAATAAAAATCAAAGCGATTAGAAGAAATAAGTTAACAGATAAATCGTGTAATGGAGAATAAAAGTAAACCCAAATAGATAATGGTACCAACAAGCATAAATAAATTAAATATTTTGTATAATTTTTCATTTGATTTCCTCAAATCTATATTTAGCAGATTTTATAATCAATTTCGAGAAACTCATGAAAGAGATAAAATCTCAGCTCGAAATTATATATGAAATCTAATGTTAATTTGGATGGGGTTCATAAAAACTTTTTTGCATATGTATTTCTAAACTGAAATTATGGTTAGAAAAGTTTTTTTAAAATGCTGTACATAATTATCATAGTGATACGAAAAATTGTATCACATGTATTTTAGAATTAGACCAAAGAAACACCGGTTTTTGGCATGACAAGTGGAATTGTGAAATGGTTTGACGCACGTAAAGGATATGGTTTCATTACGCGCGATGATGACTCTTCTGATGTTTTTGTTCATTTTTCAGTGATTCAAACTCCAGAAGATGAATTTAAAGTCATTTATGAAGGAGACAAAGTCGAATTTGAAATTACAGATGGCGAAAAAGGTCCACAAGCCAGTAATTTGAAAGTCGTCGAAAAAGGACCTCGTAAGAGTTTTCGAAACCGAAGACGTGATTAATTATATTAAGAATTATGTATAATTAGTAAGCAATTAAATTTTGGAAATATCAGGAGAGACACAAGGTTTGGAAAACTCCAAATGAGGATGTTTTTCTCTTTATTCTCGGAATTTCCCTTTTTTTTTTCATTATTTTTTTTAATTTCTTTTTATTCTAAACCTCGAATGGATTTTTGTGATCTTGGGGGTGCACGAAAGAACTTGACAGCGGGATAACCGACCATATATACGCCTACTCTCTTTCCCGTTAGATTGACTATCTTTTTGATCTCCGGATTGTCGTGCATCGCGATTTGAGTCCAACCGTTCCAACAAGTCCCTAATCCAAGTGATTGAGCCGCTAAACGCCCATAAGTTATAACTATTCCAATGTTATTTGCTTCAAACTCCGAATCCTCGTCTGATTCGACGAACACTATGTGAGGAGCATCAAAAAAGACGGGGCTTTTAAAAATTTTGCTGATACGCTCAAACAGTTTTCCATATTGTTCGTGCATTTCTTTATTTTTATTTAATTGCTCTACTACCGCATTATTAAGTTTTTTAATTATCAGCGGATCAGATATAACAACAAATCGTTCAGAACGTAAGTTTCCACCAGTAGGAGCATATCTCATCACTTCAAACATTTTCTGGAGTTTATCTTTTTCAACTTTTTTATCCTTGTATAACCGAACAGAGCGATGAGCTCTTACAAATTTATAGATCGCATCATAGGATATGATCGTTTCTAGGTGATTAACACCCTCAAATTCATATGAATCGTCATCTATGTCGTGTAGTATCGCATCTTGGGGACATCTTGCAATACATTTTCCACACGAATTACAGAATCCATCAGGATCATTAAAAATTACTTTATGATTTTCCTTGTCAGGTCGGAAAACAACACATGTAGTTAAGCAAATATTACATCCATTACACATTTCATTATCAATTCCAATAACTGGCATAGTTCTCTCCTTTCTTTTTTCATTTATTTATATTTTTCCACCAGTAGGGAGTGTCCATTTCTATAAATTCATTGTTGTCAAATAATTTTATCTTTTCATCATGTACTATAAAAGCAAACCCTCCAAGGAATGGTACCCACTCTTCCTTAGGAGGGAGTCCAAACCATCCATAGCGTAAGGCGATTAGAAAGATGTCATGTGTAACATGAATGTCAATACTACTTTCAGGGGCGTTCTTGAGACCATTCCAAATTATATTAGCAGCATGTTCAGAATATTTTTGAAATGACATGATATTTTTGGGAGAAAAATGGCCTGCTGCCCATCGATATAAGAATCGAAGTGGAGAATCATTCTTGAAAACTTCTATAAAGTAGTTAGGAGCCGTACCAGCATAGAAGAGTGGCTCTATAACTCCCTTGATTATTCCTCTGCCTGACTTTCTTTCAAAACCCTCTAAAATATCTTCTGCCGTCTCCTGACAGCGCTCCACTACGCTATGAAACAAACGTATGGGTCTCTCTTGAGGTAATCCTTCTCCAAATCTTTTAGCCATGGCATGACCTAGGTCTGTAAGAGCCAATTTATAGAGCTTTTCCTCGCCTTTAGGCTCGTTCCTATGAGAGTGTCTTAAGACCAAGATTAATTTGGAATTTTTTGGAAATTGTTCGATTGCATTTAATACTTCTCGTGCTCTGAGAGTCCAATCAGAATTTTGCCAGAGGCTTTCAACATCCATCCTATAAGAATAAAATTAAAAGAGTTAATAAAGTTAATTTATACTATATCATTATAAGATTCTAATTCGAGCAATGACATATTACGAGGAAAATAATCCACCAGATATTGACTTAAATGAAGTTATTAATATCTTGAAAAAAAAGTTTCCCACCCTTGATAATTCAGAAGTATCATTTCTCTACCACGGATCTTATAATGTTTTTAATGTGAGAGATGAATTCATTTTCAGATTTCTTGATAAACATTTTCAAAATGAAAAAGGAAAAGAAATGATAAAAAATGAGAATAGAATTCTTAATTTATTAAAAAATCATATTGATCTTGAAATTCCTGAACAAATTTTTGTATCCAATGAAAATGAAAAATTATATTTGGATTATAGGAAAATTAGGGGAATTTCTCTTTCTCAGTGTATTGAAAGTATTTCCAGAAGAAAAACAGGTCAAATAACAACTCAAATTAGTCGATTTCTTAATCAACTTCACTCACAAAATCTATTATCAGAGATTTTTCCCGAAATTAAGTTCTCTATGAAAACTTACAAAAAACACTGGAAAGAGTGGTATTATAAAGTTAGAAAAAATGTGATTCCAATTTTATCTGCAGAGCAAAAGAAATGGGTCAATGAGCTCTTTGAAACATTCTTAAATAATGAAGAGAATTTTAATTTCAATCCATGCATAGCACATTGCGATTTTGACTCAAGTAATATACTAGTAAACCCATCTAATTATCAAATAACAGGCATTATTGATTTTGAACAGACAAAAGTGTATGATCCCGTAATAGATTTACTTTTCTATGATGAAGGTAAAGAATTTATGGACCAATTATTTAAAAATTATAAAATTCATAATTACTGTGATCTCAAGGAGAGAATGGAATTCTTCTACAACCATATGGGTCTTCATTATTTAATGTTTGGAATTGAAAACAAAATCCGTGATATGATTGAAGTAGGTATTTCACTGCTAATAAAACGCATGGAATCATTTAAATTGAAATAAAAAAAATGATACTTAGTAATAAAAGAATGATTAAGTGAAATTTATGAATGAAGCAAATCATAATATTCCAAGTAAATGTCCAAATTGTGGCAGTCCTTTAGCGGAGAGGGAGGGAAAATATGGAAAATTTTTAGGATGTACTAAGTTTCCAGAATGCCGATTTATATTTGATTTAAGCCCTCCAACTAAATTAAAGTGTCCAGATTGTGGAAAAGAATTAAAATGGAAAGGAGGAAAAATGGGACGTTTCCTTGGATGCACGGGATATCCAGATTGTACTTTTTTATATAATCCTGTATCAAAGGACAAGCGAGATATTTTTTGTCCCGAATGTGGAGAAAAATTAGAATTAATGAGTGATGAAACAGGGACATTCTTACGATGTACTGGTGATAAAGATTGTAAATTTAAACTTGAAGTTAAAATGGAAAAAACGATAAAATGCCCCGAATGTGGTGGAAGTTTGCGAAAAAGAACTGGAAAATTTGGAGTGTTTCTCGGATGCCAAAATTATCCCGAGTGCCGATTTGGATTTAATCCTGATCGAGCAGATCAAGCTGCATTATTATGTCCTGAATGCGGTTATCCTTTGAGTGTTAAGGAGGGGAAATTTGGAAAATTTTTAGGTTGTACTGGATATCCAGACTGTAAATTTATTTTAAACTTGAAGTAACTTTCATTTCTTATTGTTTTTCATTCCTTATTGATTAAAAGATTATCTGTTATCTTATCAAATACCTTTTTAATAATAATAAAAGCAGAGATTCGCCTTTTTTTTTCATAATACGAATTCTTTAATAATTCAAAACTTTAGGAATTCTTGTAAATAATTAAAAGGTGTTTTTAATGGATTCCTCTGTTTATAAATCTGCTAGTAAAATTAAATGCCCAGTTTGTAACCATAAATTTATTCCGGCATATTATCACTTAGAAAAAATTGATTACGTAATAGAAAATAACCATCATAGCTTCAAGATTATGAAGCAGAAAAGTAGTAAAGGATATCTCAAACCAAAATACGTGGTTAGAAAATCTTGGATAACTACTTGCCCAAAATGTTTTTATATATTAAGATTTGCAGCAGAACTAGGGAAAAAAAGATTTTTAAATGGTGATAGTTCAAGATTTCATTTAAAAGAGTTTAAAGAGAATGACAAGTGGTTTAAATACGAATTTGAATCAATTAAACAACCCATTAATGAATTAGCTACACTCAATAAAAAATACTTGGATATTGTTCAGATTAAAATACTTGACGCATTAGAAGGTTTAAATCTATTCAAGTGGGGAAAATTATATAAAAAATGGGTCTCAGATTTTTCAATTGATTCATTCAAGTTTTTGATTCGATTTTGCTATAATTTTGATAATTACTACAATAAATTAAATGAATTGACTAGTACGCAAGGCTTAGAGGATAAAATTGAGACTTTAAATTTGTCAGATGAACTTAAGGAAACAATGGTAAAAATTGAAAAATTTAGGTCAGATTCATTAAATAACAATTATGAGTTAAGTAAGAGGGATGAAGATATTATAAGGAAGGCATTTTTGAAGTTAATGTTTGAATTGATCTATAATAGATTAAAAGATCTTGAATTAGATCAACTCGGTTTAATAAAGGTTTACGACGAGTATGATAAGGATATACTCATTAAGAACGTCGAGAAATACATTGAAAACTATATAGAAGGTAATTTAGGATTAGGGATTGAACTTGAAAATTTCATAAGAACACTATTCAGGAAATTAAGCTTACCTCCTTATGAGATCCAATATCACGATAATGCTAAACAAATTATAGCTAAAATATTCAAAAAGTGAAAATTATTTATCTCAACAAAAAGGGAAATTTATAAATCCTCAAATTTAATTTGAATGGGAGGTTTTGTTATTTTTGCTTTGTCGTGAATGATATAATCATCAACATAATAAATATTCCCTTTCACTTGTGAATTTTTCTCAATGATTATGCTACGACCTCTAATATCGCCTTTTACTAACGTTCTGTCAATACTTACTAAATTCTTGGCATTTATATTCCCATTTACTATGTAATTAAATTTAATAAACTTCAAGATCCGTTCTTTTCGACCATAATCGATTAGAACGGTATCTCCATAAATATTCTCTCCTACCTTTAGTTTCCCAGTGATGTCGATAAATTTTGAAGAATCTATATCTTTCATCACCGAAAGCGATCCAGATGATTTAATACCATCTCCTGCTTTTATTTCAAGTGCATTTACACTTCCTGATACGCTCAATAGCCCGTTAACCAAGAGATTATCACATTTTGTATGCCCACTGGAAAGTGCTTCTAAACCAACTTTTAAGGGTCCAGAAAGATTCAAAACGCCTGAATTAATGAAAGTCCTTTTAATTATAATATTCCCATAAATATTTGCTGAGCCACTAAATTTAGCGTTTTTATCACATTCAATTGCCCCTTCTAAATTTAAAGCTCCCGAACTTGCAAAATTCTTATGAGTTATAATTGTTCCTCTACCATGCATCGCACCAGACGACTGAAAACCATTACATTCAAGGTTACCTTGAAGAGTGCAACTTCCCGATGTAATAATTGCTTTTTCCGTTATTAAATCTGAAATTGTGGAACTACCAGAAAAAACCATGCTACTAATTTCTTCTTTTAATGACATGAGAATCATTAATTTTAGGTGCTATTTAAATAATGTGTGGACCAATATTCCTGTCTTATAATATACTTAAACTAAAGTAAATCTCTTTGATAATCGGAATTAAGCAATTTTTATCATATAATCTTAAATTAATAGAATGGTATATTGATAATAATCTGAATGTGCATTTTGTAGCGAATCATGAGACTGGTTTCAAATCGGATTATTGAAATCAAAATTGCATATAAAACTATTCTAAAAAGACCCATTCGCAATATTTTTACGAAAATTTCAATTATCCTCGGGGTTGGAATTTTTTTTTCAGTAAATATAGCAACTGATCCGTTAGATTATTCATTGCAGCAACATATTGATCCTTCCTTATATGGAAATATAAATCACTGGATTTATTTATTCAGAGGAATATTAATGGTTTTCTCAGCAATATCTCTTATTATTTGCGTTCTAATCATTAAAAATCTCATGGAAATATCTAAGGAAGACCAAATTTATGAGCTAGGACTTCTAAGAGCTATTGGTAATTCAAAATTTAGCATTTTTTCAATTTTTTTTAATCAAATTCCTGTATTAACTTGTTGTGAAAATATTGAACTTCCATTAATTTCTGTAGGTATGAAAAAAAATGAGAGAAAAGAAAGAGTTCTAGATCTAATACATAAAGTTGGATTAGAAAAACACTTGAACCATAGACCCAGCCAATTATCGGGAGGACAGCAACAACGCGTCGCTATAGCAAGAGCACTCGTCAATCGACCGAGTATTTTCCTGACTGATGAACCGACGAGAGATCTTGACACGACTACTGGAGATAAAGTCATTAATTATCTCAAATCAATTAATGAATTGGAGGAGCAATCCATTATTATAGTCACTCACGATTTTAATATAGCGGATAGGACGGACAAGATATACCAAATTTTAGATGGGGTATTCATAAATTAAATTGCTTAAACTTATCACCAACAACACGGATCAAAATAATCTCTATATTCTTGTAACCATTCACAAAATGTATATTTAGAGTAATCTTCTGTAATTTCTTCTCCAGGTTGTATATCTTTCAGAGCGATCGAACAAAATCCGTTTTCATCTTCAGTAGCTCCTGAATTAGCTTCTGCGGAATGGTTAACGAATTTAGAATCATCCAAGCAGAAAATCAAAGCACCCAAATCTCTTTCATAATACGAATAAATAAGGAGTGCTCTGAAATAACTATCCAATAACGTATTTTTGTAAGACGAGCTTATTGTCTGGAATTGTTCCTTACTTATTATTAATACATCTTGAGGTCTCGCATGCCACCAAATTGTACCTTTGGGAATAAATATCTTAGCAAACAGACCTGAACCATGAATTGTGCTGGGTTTGACTTCAGCAAATTTAGAAATGGGATTAATTGGTGTACGATTAAAGGGAATCGAATATGGCATTATTTATATTTAAGAAAAAATACTCCATATTTTTATATTTATCTCCATTCCTTTCCGCATTGTCCGCAGATATATATCTTCGTATAAAAACCTGGAAAGATCATTCGAGTTTTATCATCTTTTTCTCGAATTTGAGATTTATTGGTATTTCCGCAATTAGGACATTGCCATTTTCGAGTGACAGCTCCATCTTCAGTCATCTCAGGAATTCTTTCTATTTCCTCACGTTCTGTGATATTCATTGACTGCAGCGTATCTACCTCTTGGTGTTCATGAGGGAGTCCCATTTCTATGAAATTATTTTCTTCCATAATAGGAATTGGTCCTGATTTTATGGAAGTTTGCGATTCCACATGTGTAGGGATGCTTAATTCTTTTCGATCTTGAGTACTAAAAGCATTAATTGTTTTAGCAAGTAAAATAGAATCCTTATCCTTTAAATTTTTATTGGCATTTTTCAGTTGCTCGATTTGGGCTCTTAAATCGGAGATTTCAGATTCATATTTTTGCATTTTAAACTTTTCTCTTTTTAGATCTTCTAATTTTTGGGTTAAAATCTTGTTTTCTTTCTCTAATTCAAGATTATTAGATTTTACTTTCTCAATCATTTGTTCGAGATTATTTGAATTTCCTTGAGATTGTAGATTTTTAAGTTCTCTAATGAGTGATTGATTATTAGATTCTAATTCATAAATTTTAGCTTTAAAATTACCAACTTGCTTTTCTAACTGCTCCTTGTTGGAACTTTCAGACTGAAGACCAGATGATAATAGAGTATACTGCTCAATTTCTTGTTGCAAACTCGAGATTTTTTTATTGAGGTTTTTATTATCATTTTCTAACCTTCCATAATCTTGAAGGAGAGTATTCAATGAATTTTGGGTTTTAATAATAATCTCATCCTTTCCTGAATCAAATAATTCATTCCTTACTTTTACAAACTCAGTTTTAAGCTCTTCTAATTGTTTTTGTAGTTCTTTATTTTCGATACCTTTTTGTTCTAGTTCTTTTCGTAATGAATTAATCAAATTTTTTAGAATAGAAATTTCCTCAGATTCGTCATGTTCCTCGACGTGTCTAACAGGTTCGATTTTAAATGATGGTTTTTGATCTTCCAATTTATTTTTTAAAGAAGCAACTTCTGCTTTCAAGCTTTCGATGGTTTTCTCCAAATAAGCCCTAGATTCTTGTTCTTCTTCAACCTTTTCAATAAGATCCTTTAAATCTTTAGGCATTTTAAATCTCCGGATGTGGTTTATATATTCAATCTATAAATAATAAAGATAGAGCATTAATTTAAAGATGTGTTTATAATGTAAATTATTTTGAAATCACTCGTTTAATCTAACAAGATTCCTTGCCTTGTTCGGTTTTCTCATATCAAGAAGCTTAATTCCAACTCCATACGTAGAAATCGTATTAGAGGGTGTAATCTTCACCCACGTGCTTTCTTGAGGATTTTCAACATTCTCTGAATGTTTTAAAAATTTAGCAAATATTTTCCTTGCTTCTTCATTTTCAAAAGGAATTAATTCTGCTTTTGCCGTGAAATGAAGTTCTGCAGGAGGTGCTGGAATGAGTTTATGCAAGAAATTCTTCCTAAATGGGATTGTTATTGATACGTTGTTGTTGCTTTTGATGGACTTTGCTTTTATGGTATCAATTCCCGTTTGAAAAATAAGAATGTCTCCATCACTTTGATACACGACCACCGATGAATGGGGTTGGTTTTTTTCATCAACTGTTGAAATTACCATCCACATGTTAGATTTAATGATCTTTTTAACTTCTTGGCTTAAGTCTTTCAAAATCAATCTCCTTTATCTTAATTTATAAATCAATTTTCAAGGGATAAGTCCCATATTTTTTTCCGGCTTCAATCATCCATCTCAATCTCTCAACTGACATGCTTGGATGGAAATTGGAAGGACTTAACATGAACCCACCATCCTTTCCTAATGCGGAAATTGCATCTTTCACGGCCTTCTCCACCTCATCTTTAGTTCCTTTTACTAGCACATGTCTCGTGTCAATATTTCCAGAAAGGCATAATTTGTCTCCTACTCTCTTTTTTATTAGATGAGGATCTACCCAAGGTAGTTCCAAGCATTGAAGACCGTCAAATCTGGAATTTACAATAAAATCCAAAAGATCCGTAACATCTCCATCCGTATGCAAGATATACTTTCCACCCCAACCATGAATTGCATCCGATACTTCTTGATAACGAGGTAAGAGATATTTATCGAAATATTTAGGATTAATCATTGGACCGCCTTTATGTGCAATATCACCACCTTCAAGAAATATTTTCGCGCCACAATCTGAATATGCTTTAAAAACGGTCAAAACATAATCAGTTGTAAATCTAAATCTCTCTTCAATTAATTTAGGATCATTTTTTAAAGCACGAGCAAAATAGGACATGCCCATTCCCTGCCACACGGGCGGGAAGATCGAAGTCAGAGCATTTTGAGCAAAAATGCAAATATCATCCTTAATATCACGGCATTTTCTTAGTACGCCCTTATAGAATTTCTTTGCTTTTCGATATTCTTCTTTTAGATCTGGTTTAGGATATGCTTCCCAATCTTCTCTATTCTTTATATATCCCCCATAATAATCAGGATAAGGATTTCCATCGATATTTCTAACTTTATGCCTTTTACCAAAAATATCCGTCATTTCTTCTAAACTTTCAAAAATAAATGGGATGTACTGAATTCCTACACCATCAAATCCTAATGCATGGCCAGCTCTTAGGCATTTTGCGAAGACTGAAATTTCAATATCATCTAGTATTTCATTTATTTTATCAACCCAATCATCAGGATGTTTTTCTTGTAATTCATCAAAAATGTCATATGCAGTTCTTTCAGGTTTACCCAATATTTGATCCGCCACATTTCCATCGATATTTATTGTGTGAGTGGGAACTCTATCGGGTTTCTCTAAGTTAATTGCTGTCCAAATGCGCTCAAAACTATTCATATTTATTATAATGTTGAAGGGATATTAATTCTTTAAGATTTTAATTCCAAAAATGAAAAAAACTCGAAATTACTTTTCTACAAAATTTTTATAACTTGAGTAATGGATTCTCATCCTTTTAAAAATACGCGTAAATTCCTTGGAAAAATTTCTAAATAATTCATTAAATCATACTTAATCAGCTTTTCAATTAATTCCTTGGGAAGGTTATCTTTTTTTCTTTCTTGGAGGAGGAGGCTGGTCTCCTTTTCATTAAATGAAGGTCCTTTTTCAGTCCAATCTTTAACCTTTTTATTGATAGGACAGATTTTTTGGCAATGCAAACAACCAACAAGGCAATTATGCCAACTAGGGTTGATCCATTCTGGAAAAGAAATGTTTGCAGGATGTTCGTTATGGTATGTAAGACACCTATCAACTTTTAAGAGAAATCGCTTATTTGTAATAGCTCCAGAAGGACAGGCATTTATACATGCATTACAGGTTGCACAGATTTCCATCATTTCCCGCGCAAACCAATTATCTTCTTTTATTGGAACATCTGAATAGAATGGAACCAAACGATGGAAACTTCCCATATCTGAAACATATGTTATATTATTTCTACCGTATTTTGCTAACCCACTTCTCACAGCTAATGTTTTTACAGGGAGACGGGCATAATTTACACTATATCCTTTAGGCGTTAAGAAATTCTTTAATATTTCTTCCAACCCATCAATAATTTTCTGACCGTAAAGATATGTTGGTGGAATTATTAGAGAGAAGAGATTTGACTTGTATTTAAGCGTGGCTTCATACTGTGGTACAGGAACCGCAAATACGATAATAGATTTTATAGAGTCAAAATTTACTTCAGGATTAAATTCAAAATATGATTTGTACTCTTCGTAAAATTCCGGATACATGTGCTTTTGTTGTTGATGGATATCGTTTCTCAAATCAGAAATGTGTTTAGCATCAATAAATCGTGCTTTATATCCCAAATTCTCAATTTCTTTATAAAGATTCTTAATTATATCTTGATTTTGTTCCATTTGCCATACATGTTCATAAAAATAAATTAGTTTTTCTAATTTTTAATGATTTAAAAAGGAATTATACTGCTAATTTGTAATTGTAATTCACAATTGACCGTAATTAAACGTTTTTTAATAACACTTATATTTATGTCGGAATAAACTAATAACAACGATTACATGTTTGTAAATAGGATAGTGAAAAAAATTTGGTACAGAGTAATATGGAAGAGATCTTATCCGATTGGGAGGATCGCATTAATTTCTTTACTGATCATATACAAGAATTAGAATCTCAATTGCAATATTATCAAAATCTCGTTGCTGAAAAAGATAGTCTTATAAATCGTTTAATTGAAGAGAATAATCGATTAAAATCTCAAGGGGTTGTAAGTGAAATCCCAATTTCTGTACCATCAGCACCGCCCCAGGAAATACCACATAAAGTAACCATACAAAATACTATTCCACCTCCAAAACTTCACCCCCCACCAAATATTGATATTCCTGTTGAATTAAATCCAATAGGGACAAATGTTAATGTAAGTCCTTCCGTTCCAGCTGTTGATATTGTAAATTTTGATTCGGGAATAAGGAAAAGACAATGTCCAAATTGTGGAGCACAAGGATTTGCAATCAGAGAGGTTGAGGATAAATCCCAACTTATAAGTTTCTTTCCAAAAGTTTATGCTAAAAAACGCGTTTGCATAAAGTGCAGGAATGAGTTTTAAATTAATGTTGTTATTATTACGTTTACCATTTTATTCAGAATCGCATTACGCGTAGGATTCTCATCAACTCTATTCGATATACTTGCTTATTCTGTCAATTTAGAAAATTGAATAATACAATAGATTTACTATATTTTGTCATTAATACTAGGCATTTTAAAATAATATTCTATATTCATATATTCAATTAATAAATTAGCTTTAGACTATTAAAGATGAGAATGATTGATGAACCTTCAAGAGAGATACCTGTAATAGCAGAAACAGAAGTACTAGTGGTCGGTGGAGGACCTGCTGGAATTTCTGCTGCGTTAGGTGCAGCTAGGACTGGTGCTGATGTGATGATTGTCGAAAGATACGGTTGTTTCGGAGGAGTAATCACTCAAGCAATGATTGGGACGATTGCATGGTACCGTTATGCTCAAACTGTCGATGCTGGAGGAATCGGTCTGGAATTTGAAAAAAGATCTAAAAAAATGGATGCTACAATTGATGTACTTGGAAACATCAAAAATAAAGAAATGGTAAAAACACTTGAAGAGGAAGGATTAATGATCGAAGGAAATTCTACCTATGAAGTATTAGATACCGAAATGTTCAAATGTGTAGTTGATGAATTGATTCAAGAAGCCGGTATTAGACCGTTACTCCATTGTAATGTTGTTCAAGTAATTATGGAAGAAAATATAATAAAGGGTGTCATTACAGAAAGTAAATCGGGTAGACAAGCAATTTTAGCTAAGCGTGTAATCGATGCAACGGGAGATGCAGATATTGCATATCTTGCTGGCGCTCCCTTTAAAAAAAGCCCGAAAAATGAATTAATGGAAGTTACCGTAAATTTTGGCTGTAGTGGGGTTAATATCGGCAAATTTTTGATGTATGTATATTTGAATCGAAATAAAATAGGAGATTGGGGGGAAACTTCTGGAAAGGAAGAAGATGCTTTCACAACCTATCTTGTAGAGCCTTTTAAAAAAGCTCAAGAAGCGGGAGAAATTCCTAAAGATGTTAATATCGAGAGTTATTGGAGTTGCTACACTGATGCGGGAGAAATCAATTCCTTAAACGGAATACACATGAAAAATATAGATCCTACAGATGTATGGGATCTCACTAAAGCAGAAATTGAAGGTAGAAAACGTGTCATGCTCGCAATAAACGCATTAAAAAAGTATACACCAGGGTTTAAAAAGGCACGCCTTAGAACCATAGGTGCTTCTTTGGGTACCAGAGAATCAAGAAAAATAGTAGGTGAATATAATATCACCGAGCATGATGTGCGAAATGAAGCTCGATTTAAGGATACAATTGGCATCTGTCCAGAATTTATAGATGGTCATGGTATAGCCATCATGCCTACCACTGGAAGATATTTCCACGTGCCTTATGGCATCATCGTTCCTCAAGAAGTGGAGAATTTATTGGTGGTAGGACGTGCTGTTTCAGGAGATAAGATTTCACATGCCGCTACTCGTCAAATGGTATGTTGTGCAGTCACGGGTCAAGGTGCTGGAGTAGCAGCTGCCGTGTCTATAAAAGATGATGTATATTGTAGATCAGTTGATATTTTAAAAGTTCAAAATATCTTGAAAAAACAAGGAGTTCGAATAAAGTAGCTTAAGATGTCTACACGAGTTTTTGAATAAGTTTTCGAACTGATATTTTAAATTAAAATTTGAAAGATTTTTCTAAAGAAATAAGCTATAAATTTTTAGGAACCTAAGTCATATATATGACGGTATATGATTTGATGATAAATCGTCGTTCTGTTCGGGTCTTTTTAGATAAAGAGATTCCGGAGCAAGTGATTGAAAAACTTCTCGATGCTGCAAATAATGCACCTTCTGGAGGTAACATTCAACCTCTTTCGATTATCACAGTGAAAAAAAAAGAACGGCGAGAAAAGCTTGCAAAAATAATCGGTTCGCAACCTTGGGTCAAAAATTCACCATTATCAATGATATTTTGTCTTGATTTCAATCGAGTAAAAAGATGGGCTAAGTTATCAAATAGTGATTTTCAAGGCGAACATTCACTTGGGCATTTTTTAGTTGGATATGCGGATATAATATGTGCAGCTCAAAACGTGGTCATAACTGCTGAGAGCTTTGAACTCGGTTCAGTCTATATTGGATCAATTCAAGGAGTTATGGATGAGATTAGAGAATATTTTTCAATTCCCAAATATGTTCTTCCCTTAATGCTTCTTTCAATCGGTTATCCAGAATCTAAGCCAGAAAAGGTTCCTAAATTAGAAAAAAAGATAATTATTCATGATGAGATATACAGATCTTTAAATGATGATGAAATTATCAAAGCTTATAATTATAAATATGGAGATTTTGATGAGGATGTCGATGCGTATCTAGAAAAAGCCTACATTGAAGTTCTTGAGGCGAATAAACAAAATTCTGGAAATTGGATGAAATTGGTAAAAAAGAGGATTAAAAGTCTAGAAATTCAAAATCACGCGCAATTCCTTTTCAAATTGCGATATCCAACTAAAGAGATGGTCAAACAGAGTGAGCTAATATTTCAACAAATGAAAAAAGCAGGTTTTAGATTTTAAAGATGAAAGCATCTTTTTATTTCTTTGATTAGGTATGTTGGATCTGGCGGATTTTATACCAATTTTCTTTAAAACTCAAATTCCAATAATCACAATATGAATTTTTGTATCATAAACTCCATTTTTCTAATAATGAACGTCTGCTATTTCAATCGAATCAATTTAGCTTGATGAATGAATTTAGTCAATTTTTGAACGAATAAGATAATTTTTTTAAAACAAAAACCATTTTTTTCTATCTAATGAACCCTATCGCAATTGTATTGATCTTGGTCTTATTTGGGATTCTGATGGCTTTTTTTTCACAAAATAAGATAGATTATTTTCCTATTGCATTAATTATTGGGGTTATTGTCGTAATTTCAATGCGAACGCTATGGAATCTTGATGAGTTAGAAATTCTCGGATTTATCAATTTTAACACGTTAATCTTTATTTTTGCTATACAAATAATAATTTATTTCGCAACTAATGATCGAGTGTTGGAATATCTCGCCTTAAAATTGATATTTATCACGAAAGGAAATAATAGATTATTCTTTTACATGATCTGTATTTTTACAGGTACCATAGTTGCATTTATCGAGGATTTAACTCTTTCATTGATCCTGGTTCCATTAATATACAGAACTTGTCGAATTTTAGAGATACCTGCTGGTACATACATGATGGGAATGACTATAACAATCAATATCGGTGCTATCCTCACACCTATCTCAAGTTTAAAGAATCTGATAATTGGTCAAGAATTTGGATGGGGTTTTGGTGAATATTTTGCTAATATGGGCCTATTATTTTTAATTGCACTAATTTTGACGATATTTTTAATTGATAAGTTCATATTAAAAAAAGAAGAAAAACCTACTGAAAGAAACAAGGAAGTTCTTTTATCGATGTTAGATCCGAAAATGGTGATTCAAGATAAAAAATACTTTATAATAACTATAATCACCATTTTTACCACTTTTTTATTCATGATTATTGGTTTTCAACCAGCTCTTGTTACAATTATATCTGCTGCTGTCCTTCTCATTATTCACTCGAAGAATACTAAATTTTCTGATTTAAAAAGCGAAATCTCATGGAGGATCATCATTATTTTTGCGATCTTGTTCATTCTTGCGAATTCATTATCCTATTTTGGTTTTTCAGAGTTAATTTCAACAAATTTAGTAAGCGCGATAGGTGATAACATCTATTTCGCCGTTCTGCTAACATTGGTTATCTCCTCCCTCTTATCCGCATTTTTTGCAGGCACTCCTGTCACCATCATGCTTCTTCCGATTTTTTCATCTTTAATAGTTGAAGGTTCCTTCTTTCCCAACCCAATCATTATTGCATTCATAAGCGGTGTCAACATGGCAGGAAATTTTTTACCACAGGGTTCTGCATGTGATCTTCTCACACTATCCTTAGCAAAAAAATATAACGTGGTGAATCTAGACTACAGGCGCTTGCTTAAAAATGGGTCAATATTCGCAACGCTTCACTTCCTTCTCATTTTGGGATATACAATGATCTACACTTTAATCTTCAGTTAAATTATTCAATACACACTTGTTATGAATAGATAACTAGTATTAGAAAATCAATTTGTGTTTTATTTAAACACAAATGTAAATAAAAAATTTAGATTTATTAAAGCAATATCGCATAAAAGGTAAATATGATAATATCGGGGAGAAAATGAATAATCCAAGCTTTAATCCAAGATTTTTTTTAAAAACGCTCTATGTTTTTGACAAAATTATATTTAAAGCCAAATATAAAGACAATGAATTTAATCAAAAACCTTTCTATTTTATTATTCCTTAAACTGAGGTTCTATTTCTTAAAGAGAAGTTATTTATCTTTTATATTATTTCAAGTTTTTAGTCTTTTTACTCTTTCTAAGTTGTCTATACTTGAAAAAATAGTAATTTAAGAATCGCATAACCTATATAGAAACCAATTAATACTACTCCTTCCCATCTTTTCATAGTTTTTTCACTCCATAAGAAATAGACAGCAATAAATATTGCTAAAAATAAAACCGGAATATCAAAGAGTAGGATTATTACTGGGACGTTAAAATTCACGATTATTGCACCAGATCCTGTAGCTAATAGAATATCACAGATATTAGACCCTAAAATATCTCCAATAGCAAGTCCGAATGAACCTCTCCGTATAGCTGTTAAATCTGCAATTAATTCTGGTAAACTTGTGCCAAATCCAACGATTATTAGTCCTATTAAATTTTCAGGAATATGAAATTCTTTTGAGATATCATGAGCTGATAATAATGTAATTTCTGCAGCTATCAATAAAACAATTAGTCCAATCATAAAAATACTGATATCTTTTAAAACTGATGTATTTGGATGAGGTACTTCAATTGGGTCAAAACTTACTGAATCTAAACGCTCTTTTTTAAGGATTTTAACATCAGGTTTTACTCTTGATAATCGTTTCTCACTCAAAATAACTATTGATAAATATATTGCATATATAATTATCATGAGTAGTGCTTCTAGTTGATTAAGAATCCCATCTAAAGAAAAGAAAAGGAATATCAAGACAGAGATAAAAAGCATTGGACCTTCCCTCCTCAATTCCCACTTACTAACAAAAATCGGTTGACTTACAGCTAAAATTCCAATAATTAAAGTGATCTGGACCAAAAATGACCCAACTTTATTTCCAATAACGATTCCATCAATATTGGGATCAATACCTAAAAGTTTATCAAAACCACCCATTACGCTTACCGCAATCTCGGGTAAACTTGTACCTATAGCTAATATCGTTAAACCAACCACTATATGACTAATATGAAGGCGATCTGCGATATTTTCAAGTCCAATAATCACAAATTTAGCACCAATATATAAACCAAGAAAACCCAATATTAGGAAAAAAATTGCATATAGAATCATGCCTAGTATTTTAAAATACTATCCAATATAAAGTTATGATATCAAATAGGATATCTTAATACACGTATCATATTGATAATTATAATTAAAGATTTCAAGATAGCAATAAAATTATCGATTATTTAAATGGAATTAAGATCCCTATATGTTTTTCAAGTAAAAAAGATTTGATTAATAGTAATTTTATTGGATACTCTAGTTAAAAGGTGATATAAATTGAAAAAAAAATGGAGTATATCGTTGCTTCTTTTTTATTAGTTGCTTCGGTATTACTATTCTGCTGCAATAAACTCAGCAGTATTCCCTATATTCCAATTACTACACCCTTAGAGTGGTGTGAAAGTCAACCATGCATTGAAATAATTATATTTTCTCTTACCGTGATCATTGCACAACCAAGCTCCACTTTGTTTGTGTACTTGCTTGGTTTCTTAACAATAGCGATGGGGAGACGTCTTGTAAGAAAAAAGCCTTCTCAACATTTTGTGTTATGGTGGGGAATTGCATTAATATTATGGGGAATTGGAGTCATTTTAGCAGGTACTAGCTATCAAGCGTTTAGTTACGAAATCAAATACGCAGGCAGACCTTTCTGTATATGAACAAGTTTATGGGAAATATTTTACCTCATCTTCTCAGTAGGAAGCGTGAACGCAATGTTATTAGCCCATGCAACCTTGGATGAGAAAATAAAATGGAATAGCGCAATGAATAAATACGTATTTGGGAACTTGTTGTTGTATATCATCATCGTGGTAATCGGAATGATAATAACAATTCAATTTCTAATTTCATTCGAATTAATGCTACTGTTCTTGACCCCTACTATTCTATTCTTATTAATTTTCAATATTAGGAAATATCAAGTGCAGAAGAGCTCAATAAACTTTTCTCTTATAATTATCTGGATCTTTCTCATTTTAATAATAGGATTATATTTTCTTTATTACATGTTGAGCATTACCGAAATACTTTAGGAGCAAGGAATTTGGTTCTCTGAAAATGATATACTCCATATAATCATAATTCTTTTTATATTTTATTTAAATATTTATCCGATCAATCTTTTCTTTATTGCTGAAGGTGCTAGTCCATTATAAGACTGTATCTTTTATTATTTAATTATATATTGGGAAGATTATACCTTATTTCTTTTAAAAGCTATAAAATTCTTTTGAACTGCAACCGATTTTAAGGTTATAAAAAATGCAAAGAAAGCAAGTTTATGTATTATTAATTTTTCAAAAAACTTTTTTTATTTCGATATTTTATATATTAAAGATGTGCTATTTACATTGGACTTATATGCCTATTTTATATGGATCTAGTGAAATTTTATTATGAGTCAATTTTCGATTACATTCAATAGTGAAACATTAGAGAAAATTGTCTTTCATCCTCATGAGATTTTGAAAGATTATAACCAATTTTGGGAAAAAGAACGTCCTATGGTTTTAACCAAAGGATGGGCAGATTCTGTTCATAAAGAAATTGATTACAATGTATGGAAAAAGAAATTACTTGATTGGGCAAAACTTTCTGATACAGAAAGGGTAAATCATAAAATCTACACGACTGCAATGAGTATTATTAAATCCAAAGAGAAATTTTTAGATGAAGCCATTCCACATATTAAATCATTCTTACCCGAAGATGCAGAATTGGATGTTCCAGTTGATTTTACTGCCTTTATTCCCTGTAATGCATTTGCTTGGCAAGATGTTGTGGTCAATGTTGCAGATCCATATTGGAATTTTGATTCGATACGAATTCTAAATATAATTATACATGAAGTCTTTCATGGTGGCCATAGTTGGTATCGGCAATATTATCCAAAAGGATCTTATGGATCTGAAGCTCTTTTTATCATTTTACGAAGTCTTCAAGGGGAGGGGATCTGTAATTATGTATCTTATACTGGTCAAAAAATTTTTCCCGTTCCTAATGAACGTGATTATCTAATGCTCGAAGATCCTGAAGAAGTAAAAAAGGCTTTAGATCGAATAAATCTGATTTTTTCGCGAGTGAATGCCGATTCTGAAGAAACACTCCGAGATTTAGCTTGGGATCTTGGTGTTAATAATAGAGCTTATTATGTGTTAGGTTCTTATATGTGGCAAATAATCGATCAGAAATTAGGAAGGGCAGCATTAAAGCGTATTTTATCTATCGATTTTACAACTTTTATTCATGTTTATAATATTTTAGTTGATTCTTCATTACAGGTCATTCTTCCTAATATTAATTTTATTCCTATTGAAATAATTCCACCCAAAGTAACTTTGCGACCTATCGTACGTGAAAATTTATTCGATGTGATGAATTTAGATGTGAAACCTGAGCAAAAAAATTTTGTCGCACCCAATGCACGATCTATTGCGCTCGCAAATTATTCTGAAAATGTATATTTCAAAGCAATTTATGCAGATGATACACCAGTCGGTTTCATTATGCTTGCAGATCCTGGAAGGTTTGGAAATAGTCCCGAACGATATTTTCTATGGCGATTTATGATCGATCAAAAATATCAAAACCTTGGATATGGAAAAGCGGCTTTAGATATGCTTTGTAATTATGTAAGAACGCGACCGAATGCAGAATATTTATATGGGAGTTACCATCCTGAAAAGAATGGTCCGGGAAAATTCTATAAACGCTATGGTTTTGAAGATATCGATGAAATGTGGGATGATGAACAAGTGATGCGGTTTAAATTATAACGAATTCTATGAGAACTATTGTTCTTCACAAGGTCTTGGTAATCCGTATAAATATAATCGAACAAATACAAAACCAAAATAACCTACAGGAATCATTTTTATTATTATAGATATTGCTACAACAATTAGTATCAATCGAGTTGATCTGCAACTTATATTCATTTTTTAAATAGATACGTCTTTTTTAGCCCAGAATAATAATTGTTAATGCATTATTTATTCTTGACTCATATTTAAAATATAATTGATAAAAAAAGGAAAAAAAATTAAAATTCTTTGACGTATTTAAACATTAAGTCTAAGTCTTTTAACTTATCTATAGGTTTTATGATTATGTCGTTTGCTAACGTGTTTTCTAGCACTTGAGCTTTTTCACACTCGGAAATTACAGCTGATATCAGAATTATTGGAATTGAACCATATTCTCCATTAGATTTTAACATTTTACAAACCTTCTATCGAACCTAATAATAACTTAGTATTAATTTGGTGAATTAATTTAAAAATAGAATGAAACTTAATAGTGTATATTACGAATAAAGATATCAATCTGATGTTAAATCGTCATTTAGGTATTTCTCTTTCAATTTTCGAATTACCTTTTTTTTTCGGATGCGGAAGTATAAAAACGCAATGATCGTGCAAATGGAGACTGAAGGGATAATAATTAAACTCATTAATAAAAAATTAATAGAGTAAAACCCAGCAGAAGGAAGTATATAATTTACTAATAAATTTATGTAGTGATAATTTTCAGAATTTCCTGTAGATATAACAATCATATTTGAATCTGGAAGAACGGTAATATATTGTTCGTAAGAGCCACGTGCAGTGTAAGAGTTAAGCCAATTATAAATCCACCATTGGTAACCATAACCCGAACCTTGACCTTGATCAAATTCGATGCTCATAAAAGGCGTAGTAGATTCGACAATCCAATCTGATGGGACAAGTTGTGAAGCATTCCAAATTCCACCATTCAAATACAAGAATCCAAATTTTGCCATATCTCGTGGAGTTAGATGCAGTAATGTACCTCCAATTGGGATTCCTTGACCATCTACCGTCCAAGAATAATTCGTGATATTAAGTGGATTGAAAAGTTTAGTTTTTAAATAATCACTAGTCCCATTTGGAGTTACACGATCAAGAATCGCAGATAATAGATGAGAGCAGCCCGTGTTATAATTCCAAGTAGAGCCAGGTTTATGTTGTATTGGTTGATCTAAAATATATTGAACCCAATCATAAGTTCCGGCCATTTCATAATAATTAATTTGGTCAAACCATTCGATACCAGAAGTCATTGTTAAGAGTTGTCTAATCGTGATGGATTGCTTCCAAGAATTCATGTTATCAAAAGTCTTCTCTGGAAAATAGTCTAAAACTTTATCATCGATATTTTCAATCAATCCTTCTTCAAGAGCAATGCCGATTAAAGCAGAAGTGAAAGCTTTAGTACATGAAAATATATGATGCTGATCATTTTCATCATAGATTGAAGAAGGATAAGATTCATATACGAGATATCCATTAAGGATGATGAGTAAGGAATCAATATAATTATATAAATTGGTATTAATGTAATCATCCATATCGTGCAACATTTGAGAATTTAAGCCTTGATCTTCTGGTGTTGACATTTTCCAAGATGATGTTGGCCAATAATCTGGTTCTAAAGGCTTCAGTTGAATGTTTTTGTCAAAATCGTGTGAATTCAAGGGTAAAAGATTCTGTGAAGATATAAAAAAGCTAAATAATATAATTTGGATTAGGATTATTCTAAAAATGAATTTCATAATTACATCATCATATAAGTTTTGGAGTCTAATTAAGTTATATTAATTGAATTGACTAAAAGAATTCATTAATGTCAATTAAAATAGTTTTTGAAAAAAATTAACCTATTTTTTCTAAAGTTTCTGAAAGGATTTTTGGAATATCAGGTATCTTTAAGATATAAACTATTTCTCCATTAGTTTTATTTAAAATCCAATCAGCATATCGTTTGGTATATGATTTTGTATTTACTCCTAAGATAAATTTCACCTTTTGATTAAGATATGATTCCATTTCTTTCCTAATTTGGTCTTGAGATTCGGAGAACATGCAATCTGTTAAAAGAAAGCATACTTTCATTTCTACATTCGTCTGCTCTAGCTGTTCTGCACCCCATTTCAACGCAGCTTGTACTCTTGTACCTCCTCGTGCAGTTAAATCCATTAACTCGTCAGCAACATCCTCTAAATCTTTATCATCTCCAAATTCTTTAACAACGTGCGTATTGGATTCAAAAAAGCAGATCCCAACTTCATCAGCTCGTAAACTCCCTATTAGCACCATCACAGCAATAGAGCAAGCTGCTAATTTCATACCACCCATAGATCCAGATATATCAAGGAGAAAACAAATAGAGACTCTTCCTTTTTCGGATTCCTTAACCATGAGATCATCTGAAGTCACTAAATCTAACGATTTTCCCTGCATTACAATATTTTCAATTGACGCATCGATATCTATAAGATCCATATCATCACCTTCAATAAAGATTCGAAGCTTATTTGTGGGAATGAGCCCTTTTTCACCACTTCCTCTTTGGTTAGAAATCATGTTCAGAGCAATTTTTATTAGAGCATCTTTAACGAGATTTCTAACAAATTCTTTTACTTTTACAGGAATGTTGTGTCGGTGGCTGAACCACTGAAGCAATAGATTATCACCTGGTCCAGCAGAAAGTGATTCTGCTAATTGTTGTTGAGCAACATTCCCACCGATTTCACCAGCAGCCTTAAAAGCGTTTCCCATATTATGATGACCTAAAGTACCCAAAGCTTGAAAATTACCACTTTGTAAAGCATGTTCCATTAATTCCTTCATTTGTTCTTGTGCAAGAGATTTCAAATGATTCATAATTCTATTCAAACGGTTAAAGTTTCCTACATTATTTATAAACATTAATTTTAGAAGTTCATAACTTCCCCCTAAAATCTCTAAGATAGTTTGCTCTGAAACACCTTTCTGTTTTCCTATTTTTACAACTGCATCTGTATTCAGTGGTACATCATATTGAACTTGAGATCGTAGGATATTTTCAAAATCTTCTGATGTTTGTGCTGATTCTAATGCTTTTAATCCAGCAATCCCTGCATTTTGTTGAAAACTATTTGCGCAAGAATCAAAAGATGAGTTTTTAGACATTTGCACTAATTTTTCAGCCAATTCATTCATACCATGAGCAGGGGCAAGTTGGTTTTTAGCAATTTCATCTAAACGTCGTTGTACTGAATCACTTAACATTTGGGACCATTGAGGAACATCGGTTTGCGCTTGAAACATGGCCGAAACACTCCGTTTAGGTTGCTCTTGAGCCCAGATATTAAACAAGTCCTTGGTTATGTGAGAGCTAAATTGAGCATCTAGGGATCGAGAAATGTTAAACGGAGTTCCTATGTCTCCTTTCAAACTATTTGAAAATACAGAATTTTGATCAAAATTGGGAATATATCCTAATACCCTTGATATTTCCAATATATCCATCAGAGTTTTTGCTCTTTTTATTAATTCTTTTGCAAGGTCTTCTGCAATCTGTTTATCTATGCCTGCTTCTTTTAAATATCGGGAAGTCCGTGCAGCGGTGCCAACTTCTTCATGGTGCATAATATCTGTAAGTGTTTTTTTAAAATCTGGATGATTCATGCAAAATTGTGCTGTAGCTTGAATCCATGGAGTATGTGTTTGATCCAGAATGTCTTGACCCCAATTTAGTTTGGTAGATGAGGCAATATCTTGGGGAGAAAGAACATCTATATCCATTATGATATTTTGATGTATTAAATCATTAAGCATCTCTAAGGTATTAATGCTCTTATTCATGATTTCATAATATCCATTCCTCCTTTCCAATATATCCACAAGGCTCTGATAAGGTTCCGTTCCTGCAGACGCCTGTGCGTATATATCATCAATGAAATCCATCAAGTCCTTAAATTCCTTTAATGTTTGATCCATCAGGTCTTCTGCATCTAAATTATCTAAGCTGATTCCAGCGTCAACAAATTCGGATAATAACTCATCCATAAAATCTTTATCTTCTGCATCACTTAACGTGTCTTTAGCGCTAATATTTGAGTTCGCTTTTCCGATAGTTCCTTTTTCCTTAGGTTTCTTAGGAAAGAGAATCTCATTTGCAATCTCCCTCGCTATGTCTTGGTCTTCAATAGGAGTGGTGATAACTGCTGCAGTAATAAAATCTTCATGAAGCAAATTATTCTTTCGATAATACATTGCAGTAAGAAGTTTAGGAATTGCGACTGCTTGTCGTGTACTGGGAATATTTAATAATTTCTTTTGTGTCTTTCTCATGCGATATATAAATTCAACTGTAAATGAAATTGGATTCCAATCCAATACTCGATTTCCATTGAAATCGCCAATTTGGTCAATTTGCTGAGACATGAGTTTTTATGCTACGCCAACAACATTCGTTAATAATTTTTTTAAAAAAGTATCAATTTGTTTACCGGGTCTAAGTTCGATTGCATCAGGGAGTATAAGTCTTGCAGATTCAGCAATCAAATTGTTGTCAACTTCAACTTTTAATCTTTTTGCTCGTTCAGACACAAAACGAGCTAGACCAATGCTTGTCCTTAGACTGGGAGGTTTATCTACATCGGGATCATTTCGGCATTGAATCATTAATTCAATAATCTTTTCTTGGGTTAAAGCTGAAAGCTTATATTCAGGGCAATTTGCGAGCATAATCTTTTGTTCTAACGAACGAGATGGATAACTCAAATGTATCCAAACTTTTATACGATCTTTTATTGCAGATGGTAATTTGCGAGTTCCTTTCAATTCAGAGGGATTCATTGCTGCAATTACATAAAATTCCTCATCAACACTTAACCACGTTTTAAGCTGAGGAATATACAATCTTTTTTCTTCCATTGCATCAAGCATGCTATTTAACACGTATTCATCGCCTCTATTCAGCTCGTTTGCCAAAAATACGCCACCTTTCAATGCACTAAGCGTAAAAGGTCCGGGAATGTAAGATTCTGGGCTGAATCCATACTTAAAAACCAGCGTTGGATCAAATGAGCCGATTAAAGTGGAAGGTCTTATGAGATCAGAAAATGTTACCCAATAAAATTCTCTGTTCATTTCATATGCAAATTTACGACAAATTGCAGTCTTACCACATCCTACGGGTCCAACAAGCCCAACAAACAAGCCTGCATTGTAAGCGTCCGTCATGGCATCATAAGCCATCTTATATTGCCCTTCTAATACTAAATTAATGTCCTCTTTTATATCTAAAATTTTTTTCGATTCCATTAATTTTGAAAATTCCTTAGAACTTTCTTCTTGTGCATTTAATTTGCTCACGATATTTCCCTATTTCATTTTTTTATTTATTTTAAAATTAATTTTCAAAAAACTTTTCTGTCTCCGTTGGTTCTACGATAACGGGGATTTCATAATTTAATTTTTTTATAATGCTAATCAATTTATCATATTCTAGTTCAGAAATTGTAGAACGGCGGATATATCCTAGCTTATCTACAATTATTTTCCCTAAGTAAGTATCTTTTAAACCAGAGATGTTGTATTTTCTTCCTTTTTTAAGAACTTTACATTGTTTAAGTTCTTCAATGCGTTTGGCAAGGATTATTTTTACTAAGGGTTGCCAAAGCAAGTTCTCTCTCATGTTATCTAAGAAGAAATCTTTATGACTAATTTCTTCGCTTTTTAACATGATAGTAATTTCTTTCAGTAAATTAAGAAAAAATCTCCTCTTAAAATCTTCAAGGTTAAGACATTTACCTACTGACTCATTAGCATTTTGAACCAATTTGTCAATGATGACTTTATCACCAAGAAATATTTGTTGGAACTCCTCCTTAAAACTTCCAATTATCGGATTTTCATCGCTCATTTTCATACATATTTTGATTATTTTTTGATAATCTCAATTTTTTTTTTAGCTTGAATTTTATCAACATCCTGATGCGTTATCAATAATATTTGAGATCTGTTAGATATAGTACTCAAATTAGAAAGCAGAGTAAGACGATTATTAGAATCCATAAACTCTGTGGGCTCATCAATCAAAAGGAATGGTGGAGACCCAATTAATTCTCCAAGTGCAATTTTATAAGAAAGTCCTAAAATCAATTTATGTCCACCTCCCTGATAAACCATAGCAGGATAAAACTCATTAGTTCCGATTCCCTTTGGCATTATAGATAAGCTATAATTATCACTATCAATCTCAACTTTTTCAAATTCATCATCCGCAGATAAATTTTTATGGATTGCAAGGATTTTTTTTTCTAATACTTTTGAGGCATTTTGACGAATAATATTTTGTACCTCATTAAAAATATCCTGGAAAGAGCGGTATTTTTTAGTTAAAGCTTCTTTAGTTTTCAATAAGTTGATTTCCTTTTCAAAATGAGCTATATCTTTATCTAATTTCATTATTTGATCTTGAAAATCCTTTGCATATCCTTGATACTCTTGCAATTGAGTACGTAACATATCAAGAGTTGTAGTAATTTCTGAATTTTTGGTTAATATCAATTCTCTAAACTCGTCTTTAATTTCAGTAATTATTTCATGAGTATAATTATCTTTATTTATTTTAAAGTTATTTACTACATTGATAACAGCACTAACGAATTCACTGTCTTTATCTTTAAATACTTCTATTTGATTTGTTAAACTCTGCTGCATTTCATTAATGAGTGAGATTAGACCAGTAATCATTTTTTGTAAGCCATTTTCGTAATTTTCTAATTCATTCTTAGTTTCATTAACTTTAAGCTCCAAATCATCAAATTGAGCTAATTGATTCTCCAGCATGTTTAATTGTTTATTTATTTCACTTTCTTTTGAATGGCTCGTATCTAATAGATTTTTATATTCTTCTATTGATTTCTCGTGTCGTTTAAGGGTTTGTATTATTGAAGTGAGATTTTTTTCATGATCCATTCCAGAGATTTCATTTCGTTTTTCTTCTAGTATCTCAATTTGTTGAATCGATGTTTCAAGTGAATGAATGCTTTCATTCAGTTGTTTTTCTTCTTGCCGTAAATTAACTAATTCTTCTTTATTGCTATTTGATTTGATTTCGGTAGTGGTAATTTTAGTTTCTAAATCTTTCAAGCTAGCTTGTAAGCTCTTGATGTCTTCTTGAATTTTCGATGGATCAATCGGAGCACCACAATACTCACATTTTGGTTTATCTTTCGAGCTTTTTCTTCGATTCAAAATTCCGTCTATATCGCCTTTTTCACGTTCCGAATCTCTTAATATTACTTGATGTTGTTCTAATTCTTTCTCCAGTTGAGCAATTTTTTGACATGTTTCTTTTACGTTAGAGGAGTCTGAGCTTAATTTCGTTTTTAAATCTTGTTTTCCCCCAACATCTTGTGTCAAACCTTTTAATTCTTCAGTAATTCTATCAATATTTTTTAAATCATTCTCGATTTCAACTTGTTTCTTTTCAGACGTTCTAATAGACTCTTGAATGGTCTCAATTTTTATTTTAATTTCTTTAATATCTTTTTGAGTCGTTTTAAATTTTTTTTTACATTCCTCTAACTCATCGTCTAATTTAGATTTCGAACCAAACTTTGCTTTTAATTCTTGAAATTCTTTACTGAATAGTTCATCCTTTACTTTAATTTCATCAAATTTCTTTTTTGAGGCTTCATATTCCATCACCGCGTTCGAAATTTCTTCTGAAGTATTTTTCATTATTTGAAGACTTTTTAATTGTTCTTCTTTAAGAAGAATATTGGCTTCTAAGTCTTCAATCTTGTTAGCATGTTCTTTAGCTTTTTCGGATCGTTCATTTTTTTCTTTTATGGATTGATCTAAAAAAATTCTAACTTTTTCTATGTTCCCAATTTCCTTTTCATAGTCTAAAACTTTTGTTTTGAAGATATCGGCAAGTGTGGTGGCAGCCGTAATTCCAAATACTATGTCTAACTTTTTGGATCCATTCAAGATTTCAGAAATTGTACCTTGATGAAAATGAATCCCAGTTTCAAAATATCTCTTAGAAATTCCAGTCAATTCATTAAGTTTCAGAGATAAATCTTCTTCTCGGTCTCCAAAATCAGACGCGATTATGTAGCTTTCCCCATCTTCAACAAACTTTTTTAACGTGAAAAAGCCTTTTGCTGATTGACTTTTTCCCAATAATTTATGCATTCTCTGTAATTTAAAACGATCTCCATTTCTACTTCTAAAAATTAATTCCACCCCAATTACTTTACTCTTATACGAAGTTAATTGGGAAATTTTTTTAAAACCTAGCACTCCTCCAAATAAGCAATATTCAATGGCAAAAAAGATGGAAGTTTTGCCCGCATTATTTCTACCATGGATGAGATTAAATTTATCGTCAAAATCTAAACTCATGTCTTCATGTTTTCTAAAATTTTTCAATCGAATAGATTCAATCATGGTAAACATCTCTCTCCTTATAAAAAATACTGTTCATCAGATTTCTCCGGAGATTTCACTCTCAAACATCTCTAAAATCCTTTCTATTATTTGATCCCGCCCTTTTTTGACTAAATTCATTGTTTTTGTTAAATTTTCTTCGTTGTCGTACAAATATTTTGTAAACTCAAATAATTGAACAAGGTCTTTCTTATCTCTATCAGTTAATTCAAATTGGTTTAGAATTTCTGAAATTTCAAAATTAATTGCCATTAGTACCACAAATTGATTAATTCAGGTTTTTTTATCTCGAGGATAGTTAATTATATTTTTTCAACTATTTAAAAATTTAAGACATACCAAATTTAGTATATTTTTTTGTAACTATTATTTAACCAAATCTAAGCATAGTTTTTAATCAAATGTAGATTTATTGATTGAATTAAATATTTTTAATTTAGAAGTATAAATTTTATAATCATTTCAAAAGATAGTTAGTTATCTAAATAAAAAATAACGTGAAATTAACATGAAAGATAAATACAATTTAGTAGGAACTAAAATCAAGGAGTTTAGTTTACCAAATTCTCGAAATGAAACAACTAATATACGTGAATTCGAAGGG
>Ga0315535_1000270_pt1 | contig 36353 bp, 30 predicted proteins | sample SalMarSW160220MG_2_FD_203092 | JGI IMG/M metagenome (GOLD analysis project Ga0315535, IMG submission 203092) | Salt marsh sediment microbial communities from the Plum Island Ecosystem LTER, Massachusetts, United States - Salt Marsh Sediment SW1602-20 ... | reverse complement strand
GAAGGTCCCGTACCCCGCGGACAATTTCATCGATGCCGTTGATCGGTTTTAATTTGACGACGTCCGTCTGCAATGTCGGTGCAATGACCGTGTACCCCTGGGCGATCAGGGTTTCGATCATGACGGCCAGCGCCACTTTGGGAAATAGCATCCGCTGGTCCGGATTTATTCGCATTTTTCTCATCATGAGCCTCTTTCCCCCCAAATACAAAATCATCTTTTTCATGTTTAAAATTTTCAGTATTTGCATGTTTCCTGTTTTCAGTTGTTTTAAGTCTCTTGCCTTTTTCCACAATGGCCTCTTGCTGGTAAAGAGCATCCACGGCGTAAGGACTGCACCAATATTGATGAATTTGCAAAATGTCGAATTCAACCCGTTTTAGGTGCCACGGGCTACGTCTTAAGATTTATAAATTGACAATTATATGAAACCTGATGCCTGAACAAAGTTTTCCTGAGACCAAACCGAAGTATCATCTTAATCCGCTTAATCCGCGATGAAGCGCAATGTATTGCCGTGCGGGTTTAAAACCAATAGGCTCCATCATTTATACCACAAGATCTGGTGAGCTTCCAGGGGTACGGCCGCTTCCTCGAGGAAAGGGATGATCCGTGGTGTATAATCGCTGATGGGACGATGTATGGGGATACTGAGGGTGTAAACATATGCGGTTTCCGTCTCCGGTAGCTTTTGCCCCCGGTCCATGGGATGTATTTCAACCCCTTCCTCGTCACGGGCATCCGCATAGATCTGCACCATTACGGCGCCCGGGTCAAGCCCCTTCAGATGGACGGGCAGTGTAAAATAATACATATCCTCACTTTCCTGCACCTCTAATGTGCCGAAACGCAGGTTGTGCCAGTTCTTTTTGAGAGATTCCCACCACGCACAGAGTTGGGCCGTTTATAACTTGCGAAGCGGCGCGCAAAGCCAATGGTGATGGCACCAGGCTCCAGCACTTGCCCAGCCTCTCGTATCCGTTCATCCGTTATGCCCGTGGCTTCAAGCTGCCGGGCAAGTCTTTTCCGGACATTATGGATCAGCTTTTGACGCCCCTTAGTGCGAAATTCCCAAAGGGCTTCGTCGCACACCTGTTTGAGGTCATTTTCAATGGTGTGCAGGGTGCCGATCCATCTCTCCTTTCCACACGCATCGCTCCAAAGGGCATCTGCTGCCGCGGAATCCCATGAGGGCGTGTGAATGCCGTTGGTGACATGCGAGACCGGCACCTCCGGTCGTGGCCAGCGGGGAAAAAGGGGCTGGAAAATGCGGCGGCTGACCTCACCGTGCAGGCGGCTTACGCCGTTGACCGCGCCCATAATTTAATCTAAAAATTCACCAATTATGCTGTATGTTAACTTAATTTTATGAATAAGACGATCATAACGTCGCATCCTGATTATGGAACGGGAAATCAGATACGTACCAAAAACAATCAAAGCAAGATTAAATATCCCCAATGGAACGAGAAAATGTAATACATGAAGGACATTATAATATCTTGAAGTGGCTATCAGAACACTCATAACCGACATAGGTAACGCCAACATCGCTATACCTGTCCGCATCACGGATAAAGATGTGCGCTTTTCCGCTAAAAGGAGTTGTGCCTCATTGATCGCTATTGAATTAGATTCATTTTTTTCGTCGTCCAAATCTCTTCCCTCTTGAATAACTATTTCAAATTTTAGAAGATAATCCGTACATCGCCAAGCTGTTCCATGGAAAAACTATGTTTGTCCTCCGGCGCACCAATAAACATGCTGTTTTTCAGCACGCCGTATTCTTTCGAGAGCGCGTCCACCATCTGAGGACCGAATTTCCCTTGTCTTACCACAAAATCCACGTTAAGGACCGGAAAGATCTGTTTAAGGGTAACCAGTGCCTTCTTGATGGCCTTCTCTTCATTGTTTGCCATCCGCTCGTAGAGATGAACAAGAATGATATTACGGCTGCTTTCGTTTTTGAGGATGTAATGGAAGGCCTCGTTCAGGCGGTCCAATCGGCCGCCCCGGGTAAAGAGAATGATTCGCTGATTTATGATCTGGGTGATTTCGTCGATGACCGATGTTCGAAACAGGAGGATCTTTGTCATGAGTTCGTTGGCCAAATTGAGAATCGCCTTCATGATGGGAATGCGAAGGTACATGGCAATGACAATGAGTACTGTTGGAATGAAATAGTCCAGGAAAAAGAAGAAGTTGCGATAATCAATCATGACATTTCCCACGAGGCCCAGGCTTGTGGCCCCCATGGCAGCAAGCACAGCCAGCCATCCTGCCCTGTAAGTGCGTTTCAGCTCCTTTCTTTTCACTTTCAGTAAAATGTTGCCAAAGGCAAAAAGCGTCATGACCCCCAAAAAAGATATGGTGTAAACCCCCGCCAGGTTGAGCAGACGCCCGCCGGTGAGCAAAAGGATAGAAGCGCAGAGGAGCAGAAAGGCGATGATGATGCGATGATAGGTTCCCTGTCGATTGGACCGCAATAGAAAGCGGGGAAGACCCTGATCCAGGGCCATGCGTCGAACGAGCCCCGTCACCCCCACAAAGCTCGTCAGAACGGCGCCGGACAACACCGCTACCGCATCAACGATCACCATATCGGATAGAAATTGTCCTCCCGTATCCATGGCCACATGGGCAAGAAGATACTCTTTGTGGCTGATGATCTCTCCCAGGGGAAGCAGGCTCAGGGAGAGGATGGAGGTTAACGGATTGAAAATGACTACGGCAATAAGCATGTTCCGCAGGGTTTTTCGAAATACTCCCCGCTTCTGTTCTTCCACAAAGTTGGCCGAGCTTTCAAACCCGCTGACCCCTAAAAGCGCCGCGGAAAATCCTAAAAAAATGGCCATCAAAAGCCCGTCTCCGTGAGGCATGGTCTGAAGGTTGGCTTTGGCGATGTCAAGATGACCCGGAAGGCTGGCAAACCCGACCAGGCAGAAGGTAACCAGGGTGATCATGTGAAAGAGAAAAATCAAGAGGGCGACCCAAGCGGATTCTGTAATTCCGATAATGGTCAATATGGCGAAGAAGGCAAGGATTCCGATGGTGGTTGGGATAACAGGAAAAACCGGCATGAGATGGTGGAGGTACTCCACGGCTGTTTTGGCGGAGATGACCGCTGTTGCGATGTAGGAGAGGATGGTCATGCAGGCCGCCAAAGAGGCCGTCAATTTGGAGGTGGAGTTCAGCAGGCAGTTGTAGGCCCCGCCGTTTAAGGGAAGGGCTTCCACCACCTCGGTATAGACCTTCTTGTAGAGGTAGAGCACACCCCCCACAAGAAGTAAAACGATAGGAGCCAGCACGCCGGCATACACCGAGGCAATGGCTGCAACGTAAAGACATGATGATGTGATGTCGTTTCCGCATATGGCCGTTGCCAGCCACTGGCCAAGGCGCCTCTTCTGGGAACGGCCTCTGCGGATCGGTTCCAAAGGGTTAACGGGAGGAATCTTAGCTTTCTTGATTCCCATCAGTCATTCTGGCTTCCTTGTTTCCATAATGAATCGCCTCGATGTGATCACAAGCGATAAAATCCGCTTTTGTCGGCTTCCTTTGATCGTTTGATTTCGTGGCCTCCACAAAGAAGTCTGGTGGGGATAATTGACGGCTGTTTCTTAATCCTGTCTAAAATATCCACAAGATTTACCGGCCGGGCCTTATAAGCTTGAAAATCCCCACGCTCCCTCTGGAACAGGTCACGGCTCCAATCAATCAATTTAAGCGTTTTTGTCCCGATTCCTGGGTCAGGGCCGCTGCCTTCCTTTGTCGATCCGTCAAACTGAATCGGTCTCCTGTTCGGGTATCTCTTATCTCTCACCTACAAATTGTTTTAAAGAAGGCACCGAATCGCCACCACCACGAACAAGGCCGGAGGATAATAACTGGCCTTGTTGAAAAGGTTTATCGCCTTAATTCGGTCCCTCGTTTTGTATAGTTGGTAGGCGGGGAGAATGAGCAGATACGTGCCGACAATAAGGAAGACTGAGAGAAATGGCCATTTTAACCCGAATGGTGTCAGCCCCAGAAGCGCCACATTCATTGCCAGGGTCATCAGGAGACAACCCACAATAAATACCACTGACAAATCCAGCCCGAATCGAACAGGGATGGTTTTGGCCTGAAGATGTTTATCCCCCTCCAGATCCTCCCAATCATTGGGAATGTTCTGTCCTCCAATTTCCCAGAAAAAGAGCCACAGGAAAAGGACCAGCAGAAAGCCGAAGGAGGGCTCAGGGTCCACCGCAAATACAGCGGCGATGGCGCCCGAGGCCTTGACGCCTCCGCTGACAATGCTTCGCATCCAGGTGAGTCTCCACATCAGGCAATAGATGATCTCCAGGGCGCAGCCGCTCATAAAAACGACAACGCACACCGGATTCAGGATAAATGCCCCCGACACTGCCACGAAAGCCCAAGCCAAGGTCCAGCCGAGGCCTTCTCTGAGACTCAACAAACCCTGGGCCAAAGGGTGCCGTACGATGGCCCCGTCCAGGTAAGATTCCGAATCCCGGAAGAGACCTTCTTTAATCTTCTTCTTATCGAAACGGTAATCAATAACGTCGTTAAGGGCGTATACGGCGCTATAGCCCGCAAAAACAGTCAAAAGCCCCACCAGGACTACCTTTACCGGGGGAAACGCTCCAAGCCACAGCATGGCTGCAAGGCCGGGGGTTGTCATATCCAACAAAGCGTGGGGAGTTCTGGAGAGGGCCAGAAATAGTCCCAACCGTGATAAACCTTTAAGTTGTCTCTGTGATGATGAATCTACCATAGGCATTTCGACTCCATCGGAATATGGGCCATTTTTCGTTATTCTACCGCAATTTTCATCACTTGTTTTTGCCGCGCTTGCCTCTGTCTCTGCCCGCGTCATTGCCCCTTTGTTTATTCCTTCCCCTTGGCTTTTCCTTGACTTCGGGTTTTTTGTTCTTGAGCCGGCCGAGATGGCATCCCTTTCCGGAAGGAACCGCCTTCCTGTTTACCCACCACCGGTGAGGTCGGAACTCTCACCTTGTCCGACTGATACAGTTCGACTTCACGCGGCGAAACTTTTGTCGGCTTTTGCTGCTCGGGCGAAGTCGTTGAACCTTCCCGACCTCGGCCGGGCGCTTCGCCGTGACGCGCACGCTCGGGAGGCGCTGATTCCATACGTTCCAATGGCTTCATCTCCGGTCCTTTACGCTCCACCGGTGACGTCATTTCCTTACGCCCGGCCGATGGAACTCGCTCCATAACCGGTTGGCCTGCCTTACGACCAGCACCCTGTGATTCCCAACGACTTCGCTCCTCGCCAAACTTGTGAACGTCTCTGGAATGCCTCGATATTTGCTGTCGAGCTTCCGGTTTAATCTGCTCGAACTTGAACGTCGACGTCTTTCTTGCGGCAACCCTCTTCATCGGCGCGACGATCTCGAAATTCCTTCGCTGCGACGCCGGCATCTTGCTTACTCTGCGCTCCATTTCGCGATAGGTCCTCGGCGGCCGAAGAGACTTATCGGCTCGGCGACGGTCATATTCCTGCCTCTGGCGCGCTTCCCATCGCGGTCCATCCATCCTGTGACGCCAGCGGTCATGTACATAAATCGGATCATACCACGTGTGTCGCCGCCCCCATTCAAACCACGGGAAAATGCCCATGCCAACATAGACGCTATCGTAGTAATCGCCAAAGTAGTAGTGGCTGTATCGCGGACGGGTGAATAGGCCAAACTCCAGGTTGTCCATGTCCACGACGATGCTGAGCGGGTAAGAAAACCCTGGCCGCCCATAGATGGGCCTTGGAAAATATACCGGCGCAAACAGCACCCCTCGGCGACGAAACGGGTAATCCCAGTGCCCTTTCACAAATACATAACCGCGCGGCGTCCAGACATAATGCGACGGCACCCATATCCAGTCCGCCTGCCCCACAATCCAGTAACCGGGCCGTCGAACATATTGTCCGTTATACCAATACCAGGCAGGCGGCACCCATATCTGGTCCGGTGACGGCGCCGGCCCCGACGGTGAAACATCCGTCAGCACAGGGGGCGCCAGCAAATACGCGATCTCTTTGTTGCTGACAGGTTCCCAGAATCCCGCCACCCATTGCCAGCCTCCGGCGGTTCCCGACCAGTATCCAGGAACCCAGTGCATCTCCGGCGGCGCTGCCCGCCAGCATCCGCTCACCCAGATATAGCCATTCCTGTCCGAATCCCACGCCCAGTAGCCCGGCACCCATACAAACTGGTCGCCCGCTGGCCTCTCTGCCGGCGGAACTTCCTCTATATTGGCCGGCGGCTCTTTTGGCACTACAAGACCCGTCTGGTCCTCCAGATTTACCGGCTGGGCAAATGCCTCGTTTACCGGCCCTCGCGTCAATACCTCCGGCTGCTCCTCTGACGGTATCGGCGGCGGTTTCTCTGTCGCCTCGCCATACGACGCCCCCGTCAGCATCACCATTGCCAGTGCTATCATCATCGCGGTCTTCACATCGTTTCCTCCTTATTTTAGGTGATAAGAAGTTGTTTTTTTATACATTAAGCATAGAAATATTCCTCTTGCAGGTCAAGGATAAAATGGGCACAACATTATGCCATCAGACCGGATTGCGGGCCACATGCTTTCCCGAATCAAAATCCGCCCTTCACCCTTACCTCCCGAAACATATTGGCATGGTGTACGGACTCTACGATGAAGGCCATTCATTGAATCCCTTGGGGTTGTATTCCCCGCCCCTTGGGACGTTCAATGCTTTTGCTGATACCCCGCTGCTTGCGGCGGGGTAGTTCATTCAGGTAAAGATTCTGACGGATGGAATCGGCAGTCCCCAGATACCAGCCCGGTCCTCTGTTGCGGGGGGACCATCTTCAGAAAATGACCTATTTTTTTGGCGAAGATGTTCCAGCCGGCCTCAAGATGGTCATTAAGGGACTGGGATTTGTACTGGGTAAGGACGATGATCTTATAGATCTGTGAATTGACGCAATTGGTCAGGGTAAAGTTTATCAGTCGATAAATGCCGCCGAACGGAACAGCGGGTTTGGCCCGGTCCCGTGTCAGAGGCAATAGCCTCTCTCCCCTCCTACCCGCCATAACGAATGCCAGGGTATCTTTCATCTCTCACCCCTTCTGACTATCAGGTTTTGTCGCGATTACCCGGAAAAAATGATAAGTTCGAAAGATTCTAAAAAACCGTTTTCCCTTATCAATCAGTCTAAAAAGGTTCCCTGGTGAATGAACCCCTCCAATGTCAGACCGGTCACAAGAGATCCTTCTCCCGGATCTTCACATGCATGGGTGGGGCAGGACCTTCCTTGGGCTCCCCCATATAAACCGTACGATGGGGAAAGGGGATCTCGATACCACGCTCATCGAAGACCCTCTTCATACGACGGTAAAACTCGCGCTTGACGCCCCACTGTTTGAGGGGTTTGGTCTTGAAACGGATCCGGATGACAACCGCGGAGTCGTCGAAACGGTCCAGCCCGAGGACATCCAGGGGTTCCAGGATGTTTTTCCCGTAATCGGGATCGTTCCGGAGGTCCTCGGCAACCTCCTTCAAGACGGCGATGACCTGATCCACGTCCTCCCGGTATGCCACCCCGATATCCATGACCGTCCTGGAAAAGACCTTTGAATAATTGGACGATGTATCGATGGAACTGTTGGGAATCACATGCACGGTTCCATTAAAATCTCTCAGCTTTACAGTCCTGAGCCCCACCGCCTCAACAGTACCCCCCTTTTTGTTGACCATGACGAAGTCCCCCACCCGGATACTCTCTTCAAAGAGTATGAAGAGGCCGTTGATCAGGTCTTTGACAAGGGTCTGTGATCCGAAACCCACGGCAAGGCCAATGATCCCTGCCCCGGCCAGAATGGGGGTGGTGTTGACGCCCAGTCGATCCAGGATGATAATCCCTCCCACGAATCCTGCGGCGATATTGACGGTCGTCCTGATCACCGGCACCAGGGTTTTTTGTTTCTGAGTGATCTCCTTCTTTTTCCCTCCCCTTTTTCCCTTCACAAGATAGGCTGCCATGGCATTGCTGATCTCAATCAGGGAAATGATAACGGCCAGGGTAATGATGATGGCTACAGCCCTCAGGATGATAAGCCCTCCCATATCCGAGGCCACAAAATCGGAAACCGGGATACCCCAGATCTCGCCGATGGCACCCAATCCAACCAGGGTCACTGCCACGGCCAACCCCTTTCTGACAATCATCACATAGCGGTTGGCCTTTTCTTCCAGACCCGGGAATCGTTGCCTCACTATTTCGTTAATTCGAAAAAGACGCCGAAAGACCCAATCTATCGCTCTAAGGGCGAGTAGCATGATCAAAACGGTCACGACCGTACCCAGGGTCGCGTGAAAAAGGTACTCAAATCCCCGTTCATACCGAAGCATGAGCGCCAGGAATATGGCCCAGGCGTACCCGGTGGCAAGGATCGGCCAATAACGGTTGACCGCCACGAGCAGGCGGTTCCTTGCTCTTTCAGAAGATGCCCGGGTCTTTTCTTCATCTTCCAGCTCCTTTTTTTGCTTCATCCTGATTTCCCGGGCAATCTGAAGGATAAACACGGTCAGCATGACCGGAAATGGGATCAGCAGCAGGAACCGCAGATGGTGAAAATAGGGCTGCGCCATATGGGTCCACATGAGCGATCGGGTGGCCATGAAATAAAGAAAGGCGTAAAAGGTAAACCGCCGCAGCCATATCCAGAAATAATTAGCGTTTTCATCTGAAATAGACACCATACGAAGGCGCTCCTCGTCCGGTGAGAGGAGCACGCGAAAGGCCGCCATGGCGATCCGGTAAAGGAAGAGAAGTATTAAGAAAAGGAGCACGATCGTACGTCCCTCGGGAAATGAAGGCATGACCTTGAACAGCAGGCTGAAGGCCATGCAAAGAAGGGCAAAGGGGAGCGTCCTCAAGAAGACGTAGAAAAATCCCCACGCAACTTTTGAGGGCAAGTCCTTCATCCGAGCGGTTGCCGATCGAACCGGGCGCCTCAGGAAAAAGGCGAAAATCAGGGCAACCATCACGGCGATTCCGGCGTCCAGAAAAAGAACGAGCAGGCGTGACAGGTTTTCCGACTGCGAGAGGAACCCTTTAACTTTACCGATGGCGGCGGGTGTCTCTTCCAGCATGAGCCCCATGGTGCTCACCGCTTTTCGCATCTCCTTGGACAGCCGTTCAAAACGTTCAAAAACCACTCGGATGATCAGGAGCTGCTTCCCATCCTTGGAGGCGGCCCCTTCTCCTTTGCCCTCCATGGCCTTTTTGGCCTCAATGAGGCCCTTCAGGTTCTTGAGAAAGGCTTCCCGTTTTGTGGGGCTCTCAATAACCCCCAACAGATCTTCCAGGTCATCGGTAGAAGGCCCTTTTTGAGGCTGCTGGGCCTGGACTGGTCCGGATAAAAACAGGAGTAGAAAAATCGGCAACAATGAGCGAAAGAAACGTCTACGGTTGATTCGGCGCATAATGGTACCCCCACTCTTTTATTTGGAGACCTCCAGGATGTTATTCACCGTTCCAAAGCAGTTTGAACAGATTTGATGGTTGTTCGGATCGTTCCACCATTCTCCGTCCACGAGAAATCGGTATTCGTATCTGCCGGGCGGGATCATAATGATTTTTTTCCAGCTACCATCGCTCTCCTTTTTCATGGGATGGGTCTTCTCGTTCCACTGGTTGAAGTCCCCCATAAGCACAACGGCCTCCGCATGGGGGGCTTCCAGGTTCAAGGTGACCCTTCGGCGTTTGATCTTGGTTTCTGCCGGTTTTGCCAACTTTTTCTTTGCCATTTCAAGACCTCCTTTTTTTGACCATTTCAGCGGTTGCCCATCAGGATATCGGCGGACTCAATTTCCTCGACCCTCTTGGACGTGTAGGCTCTCAATGCGGTGTCGTAATGCATTTTCTCACCTCCGTCATCATGTTTTATTAAAACCCTAAAACTCCTCCAGGAACTCCTCCACGCCCCTATAGCTGAAGACATTTGGAAAAAAGCGCACTTACGGATCTTTCCGACCTGCGACCCACGCCCTCAAGGCCTGGCGAACACATTCGCTCTTCTCCCCATCACTCATGAAACGCCCGCGGGAGAGTTCCAGTTGGATCCAGGGGACCTCTTTTGCGTGTGAACAGATGATATATCCTCCCCGAAAAGGATGATTGATGGAGACCTCGGTTCCAAAGGCCTGTTCGAGGCACGCCGCCAGAGACAGGGTCCAGGCCCTCGGGCAGGTGCTGTCATGATCGCTCAGGCATAAATGAGGCCGGGCCACGCCAGGATCGGGCCCTACCGGAGGTCCCTCAGCGGTCATGGTGTGACAGTCCACGCCCAGGATCATACCTTCGGCAAACCGTGTCAGGGTTTTATGGTAGGGTCGATGGTATTTTTCGATGAGGATTCGGGCGATCCCTTCCTCGAGTTTGCTGTCATAGACCGGCACATCCCAACAGGTGTGGGTTTTGACAACCCCGTCCTTTCTTCGATCCCCTTCCGCACGATTCATGTCGACGATGGCCCGGGCGATGTCCGTGGTCACAAAGGCCGAGACTATCTCTTTAAGGGGACGGTAGATCGGGCCAGCCCCTTCATCGCCATCCCGGATGATCTCTTCCTCATCAAGGATACACAGGTCTTCAACCTCCGGCGGAATACGGGTACCCGCATGGGACACCGAGATGAGCAGAGGCAGGGTCATTTGCCCGGCCCTCCCGCCGAGCCGTCCCGTCTGGGATCGGCCACACCGATGAATTCTTCCTTTTCCGAAAGGACCATCTGGACAGACCCAAGATAGAAAGACATGGGTTCCCGAATGTCGATTGAAAATCCCCTTTTTTCAAGAGCTTTCGGGATATCGTCTCGCATATAGGCCGCCTCTAAGGAGACCTTGCCGCCAAAGGAGCAGTGGAGCCGGGGGGCGGCCACGGCATCGAACGGAGACTGGTATGCCAGCCGGACAATGATCTGAAGGATTGTGGAGGTGATTCGTTCGCTGCCAGGCGAACCGATGGCCAACCATGGCCTCTTTGACCGGAAAATGATGGTGGGTGCCACGCTTGCCCAGGGAACCCCGTTGGGTCTGAGGTAGTAGGGATGGGAAATATCCTCATAATCGAATGCGCTCATGTAGTTGTTGTAGAGGAACCCCAGATCAGGGGTTACCACCTTGGCGCCGTAAATCCTCTCGATGGATTGGGTGAGGGCCACGGTATTGCCTTGCCGGTCCATGACCGAGAGATGGGTGGTCTCGCCGCCGCTCTCCAGGCGTGTAAGAATCTGCTCGGAGACCAGTTTGGCGTACGTGTCGCTCACCATGCGGCGGTCCTGAACCTGCGGGTAGAAGTTGGGATCGAAGGGGCGGTCTCTTCGATCCAACTGGGCCCTTCGAATCACCTCGGCCAGGAGCAGCGCCCCTTCAGGGGTATCCGGATTGCGCAAATGCTTGGGGAATTTTCTCAGGATATTGAGCATCTGGAGCAGGGTTCGGCCGGCCCCGGGAGGAGGCATGGTATGAATGTACATGTTTCCAAAACGGGATGAGACCGGTTCCCGTTCGATGGGCCAGGGGATATTGGCGAGATCATCCTTTTGAATAAACCCGTCGTTTTGTTTCATGTCTTCGCAGATCCGTTCTCCGATGAGGCCCTGATAGAAGTCTTCAACGCCGGCTTCAGCCAAACGGTTGAGGGTTTTTGCCAGCACAGGCTGTTTGAACACCCGACCCACCGAGTAGGGTTTTTCTCCCCCCCGCAGGAAGAAACCTGCCGCATTACCCTTCTGGAAATTGCGTAGTTCGCGCTTCTGGAGTTTTTGCTGCAGTTCGGTGATCTGAACCCCGTTTTCGGCCAGATCCACGGCGGGTTTCAGGATCTGTTCAAGGCTCAGGGTGCCATACCGGTCCAGCACGTAGCCAAGGGTGGCGGGTGTGCTCGGAACCGTCGTGGCCTGGTATCCCAAAAGGCGAGAGGATTTGTTAGAAATCGCCTCCATGACCGCCCTGTTGGGCACCCGGGAAGATCCATCCACGGCAACGGTCTGACCGGTTTCGGCCGCATGAAGCACCAACATGGTCTGGCCCCCCAGACCGGAGGCCTGGGGTTCGCACACGCCCAGGGCAAAGGCGGCGGCCACCGCCGCATCCATGGCGTTCCCACCCGCCTCCAGGATCTCTATACCGGCCTTTGTGGCCGCAAAATGGGCGGTGGCCACCATGCTGTGCCGGCTTGCGGCGATCCGCTGGGGCTGGGGCACCTTGACACGTGCCGGCTCCATGAAATCCGTATCGATGGTCCTTGATTTTGATCCTGAGTCGGTCATTTTTTCCATTCCTGAGATAAGAATTGGGCCATGAGCAGGGTTCGTTGAATGACACTCGACCGGCTGACCCCCTCCTGCGGCGTGTAAAGATCTCTTGCAACAGGTCCAACGCCGCAAACCACCGGCACCCTGGCCGGTACGAGGCCGCCTGCCGAGGGCCATACGGAGGACTCCTGAATCAGGGGAATATCCCATTGATCCGCAATGGAAGCCAGCTTTTTGGCCAAGCGAAGATTGTGCCTTCGCTCTTTCATGGGCGGTCGGTCTGAGACGTTTTCAAAATCGAAACGAAAGCCACTCCCGGACAGGATTTCTCTCATTTTTTCTTCCAGGACGGCGACGTTTTTGGGATCCAGGTAGCTAAGCATCAGATTTGCCGTCACCCTGTGAGGGAGGAGCATGGGATAGGCATCGGTTTGAATATCGGTCACGGATAGGGCAACCCGTTCTTTTCGCGAGGAAAGACTGGAGAGTTCCAGAAATTTGCCGCAGGCCTGCAGCAGCACCTCCGGTGTCTTGGCATACTGACCCAGGCGACGAGATTTGCCTTCGAAGGTCAACAGGTATTTTCGCTGGCCCCTTCTTTGGACAATGATCTTGTCGTTCAGGTTGCCGGGCCGCAAAACAAAGACGCGCGCTGCCCTGGCCGCAGCTTTTTGAATGATTTCGGCACTGTACCGGCAGTCTCTTCCCTCATCGGAATAGTAGAGCACACCGAGGCGGATCTTTTGCAGGACACGTCGATTCATCAACGCACGAAGGGCAAAGGCCAACATGACCAGTGGTGCCCTGGAAGCACCGACGCCTTCCCCATAAAGCCATTCCGGATCCCTGCGAAAGAGCTGGGTGGGGGCATTGCGCTCCAGGGGGACATCCATATGTCCAATGAAAAGAGTACCCCCTTCAAAACCTGCCTTGGTTTCCCAGGTCCTGACCGAACGCGTGTCGGTGAACTCTTCCACCGGACGCATCTTGATCTCTTCCAGCTCTTTGCCGATCCTTTTCATGGCGGACCGATTGCCCACCGGATCATAGGTCCGGCTGGAGATGGACACCCATTCTTCAAGCCTTCGCTCGATGGTATCTCTTTGTTTGGCCAGGTAAGCAAAAACCTGGTCACCCAGATTCCGGTCCTTGACCTGCACCGGGGGCGGTTTGGGGGTTCCAAAATAGCGGGCCGTGGCCGTCTCCACCAGCCGATTGACCAGCATTGGAAAATCGAGGCCGGTCTGGTGGGCCGCGATGACATAGGATCCATGCTCTCCAAGGCTGGGCAGGCTGTTGATTTCCAGGATGTAGATATTTCCCTGTGCGTCCAGACGCATATCCACCCGTGCGCAATCATAGCATCCAAGGGAGGTAAACGCTTTGGAGGCGATCTCCTTTACTTTGAGCGTCAATGCCTCCCCAATGGGTGCCGGACAGAGCCACTGAATCTCTCTTCCCGATTCCCCCTTCTTGTCTTCAATGGTATAGATCTGTGGGCCTTTCTTGCCAAAAACGATTTCGCAGGGGGGCAGGGCTTCGGGTGGGGCGTTGCCCAGCAAGCCCACATTGATCTCGCGGCCTTCAATATATTGCTCCACCAGGACCGGCTGCTGAAATTGGTCGAAGATGACTTGAGCGGCCTCTCTGAGCTCTTCTTCATTATTCACAATCCTGATCCCCATGGAAACGGCTTCATTTTTCGGTTTGACGATCAAGGGGTACGATAGGTCCGGCGCTGGGAATCCCGGTTCGGTGAGTACGGCAAAATCAGGGGTTGGCAGGCCGTTCTGGCGAAAGATCATCTTGGCCACGACTTTGTCGAGGGCCAGGGAATGGGCCAGAGGGCCTGAACCCACATAGGGGATGCCCACCATCTCGAGAATGCCCGGAACGTGGGTGTAACGGGCCTGTCCCTGAATCCCGTAAGACAGGTTGAAGGCCATGCCGGGAAGTTCCCCCTTGAGCACCCTTGGCATGAAATCCTCCAGGTTTGCGATCAGTTCCTTGTCCCCTTCAAAGGCCTTGACCTGGTGGCCGAATTTCCTGAGCCCGTCCACGATCCGTTTAATGGCCTTTTCCCCATATTTCTCACGGTTGGCAATGCCGAACAGATTGATGACCTTCTCGCTCTCACGGTTATAAATCACAGCAATTTTCATCGTCTCCCTCCCCTCCAGACCAAGCAGGGTCCAAAACCAGGTTAGTCTTGTTGAAAAAGACCCTCATCACCATTTCTTTATGGAGCAACCTTGGTGCATTGTGAGTGTGGGATTGCAGAATCGAGAGAAGGGAAAGATCCGGATTCCAGTGCCCGGATTTCTGAGTATTTGAATCCCACAGGGCTCCAAATTTTAGAACATGTAGTGTGTCTTATTGAAGAACCCCGCAGCGAATCCGTTTTGTTCCCCAACGGGTGATGTTCCCGCCGTCTCACTGGAATCTCGCCAACAGGCCTTCAAATGCGGATGGGTCGATTCTCTGCTTGACCAGTGCAGTTCTTTCCAGGGCCTCCTGTTTTTCATTCAAGGGCCTTCTCCGGGAACGGTATATGATCCCGATGGGGATCCGCTCTCCCCACTCCCGTGCCTTCTGAAAGGCTGCAACAGGGTCTCCCGGGTCGTACAGGGCATCATCATTTATCGAATAGACCCGCTTTTTGTACCAATCGAAGGTGTTCACGCGGTTGAAGGAGACGCAGGGCTGAAGAATATCTATGAGCGCAAAACCCTTGTGACGGATGCCTTCCACGATCAGGTCGGCAAGGTGTCCGATCTCACCTGCAAATCCCCGTGCCGCAAAACCGCAATCCGAGGCGACGGCGAGCGCGAGAGGCTGAAGGGGAGGGCTCAGAGTCCCTGAGGGCGTGGTTTTTGAAATATATCCCGCTTCGCTGGTGGGCGATGCCTGACCCTTGGTCAGGCCGTAGACCTGGTTGTCGTGGACAAGATAAGTAATATCGATATTCCTTCTCATGGCATGGATGAAATGGTTCCCCCCTTCGGTGTAGGCGTCGCCGTCGCCCCCTTCGGCCAGGACGGTCAAATCGTGGTTGGCCAGCTTGATTCCCGTAGCCACGGGGAGCGTCCTTCCGTGAAGGCCGTTGAAGGCATTGCAGCGGAGATAGTGAGGGGTTTTTGCGGCCTGCCCTATCCCCGACACGATGGCAATTTCGCCGGGCGCCCTGCCCGCCTTCAAGAGGGCCTCTTTCAGGGCCTTGAGGATGCCGTGGTTTCCGCATCCCGGGCACCAGGCCACGGGATCGTCGCTTTGATAATCTTCAAGGGTCAACATAATCCTCTCCTTCACAGTGCATCCATGATGCGGGACCGTATTTCTCCCGGCGTAAAGGGCCTGCCGTCGTATTTCAGGATTTTTTTGAAGACGGGTAGGCCGGTTTCCCGGTTGAAATAGTCGGCGAACTGCCCGGTATAATTATTCTCCACGGAAAAAATCCTGGCATCTTTACAACGGTCTCGGACCCCTTTCCTGTCCGGAAAGGGGAATATTTCACTGAAGTGCAGCACATTGGCGGTGATCCCGTCCCGGTTCATGCTATCCACGGCCTCTTTCAGAAGGCCGAGAGTCGATCCCCAGCCCAGCAGCACGATATCGAACTTCTCCGAGGGGTAAACCCAAGGCGCCGCCATTTCCCGGGTTAGACCGGCCAACTTGCCCATCCTTTTCTCCATCATTTTTTTCCTGATCTTCCCACTCTCCGTGATGTGCCCCGCCTCGGTATGTTCATCGCTGTCCGCACAGACCAGGGCCCCCGAGAGGCCCGGCAGGATTCTCGGGGATATGCCCGACCGGTCAAAGGCATACCGCCTGTAGTCTCTTAGGGAAGGGATTTCGCTGTCCCGGAGAATTTCCCCCCTGTCTAAGGGGGCAGGCTTCAGGTCCTGCCTGTCCAGGGTGAAAAATGAATCGTTGAGGTGCTGGTCTCCCAGCACAATCACGGGCATCTGGTACCTGTCGGCCAGGTTGAAGGCCCTGCCCATTGCATGAAAGGCCTCCCGGGCGTCTCCCGGGGCCAGTACGGCCCTGGGAAATTCTCCGTGGGAGGCATGGATGACGAATCCGAGATCCGACTGCTCCGTTCGGGTGGGAAGCCCCGTGGAGGGGCCGGCCCGCTGGGCCACCACGATGACAGCAGGGGTTTCGGTCATGCCTGCAAGGCCGAGACCTTCGACCATGAGGCAGAACCCTCCCCCGGAAGTGGCCGTCATGGAACGGACCCCTGCAAAGGAGGCCCCAATGATCATGTTGATGGCCGAGATTTCATCCTCCGCAGGTTCGACAAGGATGCGGTGTTCTTTTGCCGCGGACGCGACGAATTCCATGATCGGCGTGGAAGGGGACATGGGATATCCGGAGTAGAATTTCAGACCGGCCCATATGGCCCCGAGGGCCATGGCTTCGCTCCCGCTGATGAGCATTCGGCCCTGCTTCGGCACGGATTGCGGCATTGTGTGGGGAAAATGGCCTTTAAAATGTTCCGCCACATAGTCGTACCCGGCCCGTGCACTGCTGGCGTTGTTTTCGACGATCTTTTCGCCCTTTCGGCCGAACTCCTCCGTCAGGAGTTCAAGCAGGGGCTGAAGGTCTGCGCCCAGGATCGCAAAGGCGGCACCGGTGGCCACGGTGTTGGCCATGATTTTGCTTTTCCCCTCTTCTTCGGCCAGACGTTCCATCGGCAGAGGGAAGCATTGGGGCGACTCCTTTGGAATGCCGGCGGCTGGGGGATCATAGAGCATGATCCCCTCGTCCGCCAGGTCCTGAAAATCCCCTTCGACGGCCCCGCCGTCAAGGGCGATCAGGAGGTCGATCCTGTCCCCCGGCGCCCCTACGGCCATATCCCCGACCCTGAGCTGGGTAAATCCGTGCCCGCCCCTGATGCGCGATTCCACGTCCTGGTGGATAAAGACGTGGAATCCCTGCCGCATAAAAACCTTTCCCATGACGGAACTGACGGACTGCATACCCTGCCCGGCCTGTCCCGCAACCCTGATTGTTATATCAACGGCCATCGGCATCTCCTTCGCCTTTCCTTTGGAAGCATGGACCTCGCATCCGATCTTCATCTTCTATGCCGGGCACGACGCCCCCTTTTTCCGATTGATGGATAAGAATGGGGTAACGGCCCTCTCCAAGACCGGATAATGGATTTCGGCGGCAAAGCCCACGGGGCCTCCGGTCAGTCAAAAGGGGCTTTTGAGAGAGGCGATTTCCCAAATAATTGTAACCAATTATGGAATAAACGAGGTCTAATCTCAAATATAGAGTTGAAAAAACATTAGAATTATAGCATTATACAGTGACGCGGTAAACCTCATTTTTATATTGGCTGCAACCTGTGTTCTGCTGGTAGGTCTCGGCGTTATTCGGAAAGGAGAATGGAATGGTTCGCGTGACATGTCTGGGCGGTATGGAAAAGGAACTGAAGCGGCTGAGAAAGCGTATCAGTGCAATGGATAAGCCGGATGGGCTTGAACCAGAAGAGGTGGACCGGTTGGCCTTTCTCAAAGAGGAACTTCAGAATATCATGCCCTGAGCGAGGTTTATCATGGGTGATTCCCCTTCCCGGAACAAGGGTGAGCACAAAATCGTGGGTCAAATCGCTTCCGTGCGCGGCAGCGTGGTGGATATCGAATTTTCTGAAGAACTGCCCCCTATCCTTTCACTGATTCGCTCGGGTGAAAACGACGGTGTCATGATCGAGGCCGCGATGCATTTAGACGAACAGCGGGTTCGGGGGATTGCCCTGAATGCCACCGCAGGCCTTTATCGAGGCCACCAAGCCTGGACCCTGGGCGATCCCCTCACAGCGCCCGTGGGCAAGGATCTTCTCGGTAGGATGTTCAATGTGTTCGGAGAACCGATCGACGGAAAGGAAATGCCTTCGGGGCTCGATCTCCGGTCGATTCATCAGGCACCCATCGAACTGGCCCAACGGGTGACCACCGAAGAGGCCTTTTTTACGGGGATCAAGGCCATCGACCTGCTGGTACCCCTGGAACGGGGAGGGAAGGCGGGGCTCTTCGGCGGCGCCGGTGTGGGAAAGACGGTGGTCATTACCGAACTGATTCACAATATGGTGGGCAAACACCAGGGCATGAGCATCTTCTGCGGTATTGGGGAGCGTTGCCGCGAGGGGGAAGAGCTTTACCGGGAGATGGGAGATGCCGGGGTGTTGCCGAACACCGTCATGGTCTTTGGACAGATGAACGAGCCCCCCGGCGCCAGGTTTCGTGTGGGGCACACGGCCCTCACCATGGCCGAGTATTTTCGGGATGACCTGGGCCAGGATGTCCTCCTTCTGATCGACAACATCTTTCGGTTTATTCAGGCGGGTTCCGAGCTCTCGGGTCTTTTAGGCCGACTGCCGTCCCGTATGGGGTATCAGCCCACCATGGCCACGGAGTTAGCGGAACTGGAGGAACGGATCTCCAGCACCAGCGAGGCGGCCATCACCTCCATTCAGGCGGTCTATGTGCCGGCGGATGATCTCACCGACCCTTCTGCGGTCCACACCTTCGGCCACCTTTCTGCCTCCATTGTCCTTTCCAGAAAACGCGCCAGCGAGGGGTTTTATCCGGCCATTGATCCGCTTCAATCCCGTTCCATCATGCTTCAACCCCGAATCTTAGGCGAACGCCATTACCAGGTGGCCCGGGAGGTGCGCAAGACCCTGGCCACCTACGAAGAACTCAAGGACATCATCGCCATGCTCGGGCTCGAAGAGCTCTCCAGGGAAGACCGGCGGACCGTGTACCGGGCCAGGCGTCTGGAGCGGTTTTTTACTCAGCCCTTTTTTACCACTACCCAGTTCACGGGCCTTGAAGGGAAACTGGTGGATATCGAGGATACCATCGACGGGTGCGAACGGATTTTAAACGACGAGTTTTCGGATTATCCCGAGAGTTCCCTCTACATGATCGGCGCCATCGGGGAGGCAACATCTTGAAACTTAAAGTCTTTCAGCCATCCGATGTGTTTCTGGATCAGGACGTGGACAAGGTTTCGGCCGAAGGGCCCGATGGCGCTTTCGGCATTCGTCCCCGGCATCTGGATATGGCGGCCGCTCTCGTGCCCGGAATCCTCACCTACTGGGTTCCCGGCGGTCGCGAAAACTTTATGGCGGTCAATGGCGGCATCCTGGTAAAACGGGGCGATACGGTTCAGGTGGCCACGCGCATGGCCGTCTCGGGAGAATTGGGATTGCTCCATGAGACGGTGAACCGGTTTGTCAACGACATGGACGAACGGGAGCGAAAAGCGCGCTCGGCGGTGGCCCGCTTGGAAGCGGACTTCGTGCGCCGGTTTGTGGAGTTCGGAAAAAATGCCTGATGATTCTCCAAAACAGGAAAAGCATTTTTCGGAAGAGATCAATGTCCGGGAAAAACGTAAGCTCCGGGCCCGGGACAAGAAAACCGACGAGGTCTGGTTCGGGCTCGGCATGTTCGGCGTGGTGGGGTGGGCCGTGGCCGTACCCACGGTGCTGGGCATTTTCCTGGGGGTGTGGATCGATTTGAAATGGCCATCTTCCTATTCCTGGACCCTCATGCTGCTCATGATCGGCCTGATTGTGGGGTGCCTCAATGCGTGGTTCTGGATCAACCGGCAGCGGAGCGCCATCAATCGTGAAAGGGAAGACCCATGAGCGTTGATGTGACCCTGTGGGGGCTGGCTTTTTTGTGGGGTGCGGTTCTGGGGCTTTTCTATTTCGGCGGATTGTGGCTGACCCTGAAAATGATGCACCGTAAAAAAAGCCCGAAGCGTTGGCTGGTGTTCAGTTACATCCTGCGTGTGACCGGGGCTCTTGCCGGTTTCTGGGTCGTGGTTCAAAAGGACCCTGGCGCTTTCCTGTTCACTTTTCTGGCATTTTTCGCTGTCAGAATCATTTTGACCCGTGTCCTGGGACGTGAAGGCGGAGAAAAACAGCATGCAGCTCAGCCCTGACGATCATATCTGGTGGCGTTTCGGCCTGATTGTGGTAAACAGCACCATTTTGTACAGCTGGGGCGTCATGGCGCTTCTCACGGTGGGGTCCTGGCTGGTGACGCGAAAATTGGCCACAGGGGTGCATATTTCCCGGGTGCAGCATGTGCTGGAGGTGGTGGTTCACGGTATGGATCAGCAGCTTCGGGAGATTTCACCCCACCGGCCGAGAGGGTTGCTCCCCTTTCTGGGGACCCTTTTTCTGTTTATCGCCGTATGCAACCTTCTTTCCATCATCCCCGGTTTTGAACCGCCCACAGGGTCGCTTTCCACTTCGGCAGGCCTTTCCATCTGCGTATTTGCGGCGGTGCCCGTCTACGGTATCGGAGAAATCGGGTTGGGGCGCTATCTGCGAAACTATCTGCGCCCCACCCCTTTCATGCTCCCTTTTAACATTATGGGGGAACTGAGCCGAACGTTGGCCCTTTCCGTGCGCCTCTTTGGAAACGTCATGAGCAGCTCTATGATCGGGGCAATCCTGCTGATCATTGCGCCCCTGATCTTTCCCATCCTCATGCAGTTGCTGGGACTTTTGACGGGACTGGTGCAGGCCTACATTTTCGCCATCCTGGCGGCGGTTTATATCAGCGCTGGGATGGAGGCAGGTGAACCGCTTTGAGCTAACCCCCTAAAATCGAATACCGGGATACCTAAGACCTGAAAGGAGAAACACTATGGATGCATTAGGTTGGATTGCAGTGGCATCAATTCTGGCGGCGGGCGTCGGCATGGGCATCGGCGCCATCGGCCCGGCCCTTGGCGAAGGGCGAGCCTTGGCCCAGGCACTCAGTTCCATTGCTCAACAGCCGGACGAGACCAACACCATCACCCGAACCCTGTTTGTGGGCATGGCCATGGTGGAATCAACCGCCATCTACTGTTTTGTTGTGGCCATGATTCTCATCTTCGCCAATCCTTTCTGGAATTATTTTTTGGCAAAGGCCGGGGGATAAATCGTGCTCATCAACTGGTTCACGGTGCTGGCCCAGATCGGCAATTTTCTAATCCTGATCTACCTCCTGAATCGGTTTTTGTTTAAACCGATCCTTCGGGCCATGGCGGAGCGGGAAAGGACCATGGCCGATGCCCTGAACCGCGCTGAACAAGCCGAACAGAGCGCTGAAGAAAAAGCATTGGCGCTCGAAAAGGAAAGAGCAGCCCTCGAAGACGCTCGTGAAAGCTTGATGGAGGAGGCCCGGGAACAGGTGGCCCGGTGGCGCGAGGATACGCTGAAAAGTGCGAAGGATGAAGTGGAAACCCTTCGTAACGTCTGGATGGCCAACATGACCCGGGACCGGCAGGCCTTTCTGGACGGCATAAAACAACGCCTGGTGGAGCAGGTGGTACATATCGGCGGAAAAGTCATTCGGGATCTGGCGGACCAGGGGTTAAACCGGCAAGTGTTGCAGGTGTTTCTTGAAAAGGTGGCTGAAGGAAAGGACGAGCTGATCCGAAATGCGGCCAAGGGGGACGTTTTGGTTCAGTCGGGTATTCCCCTCCAGGAGGATGACGCAAAGGCCCTTCAAGAACGGCTGAACCAATGGTTTCCGGATGATGCCCGAATTCTACTGGAATCGGTGCCGGAACTGGGCTTGGGCATTCAAGTGGTGGCCGGAGACCGCAAGGTGGCATGGCATTTGGCTGATTATCTTCGGGGCCTGGAAAAGGAGATCATGGAAAACCTGTTTAAAGATTCTCGGATGAAATTATGACGGAACAAAAAGAGAGCGCGGAAAAAAGCGGGCTTGAGGATGTGCTGGATGCGGTGGGCAGGGCCGTTGAACGCGGGGTTTCAGATTTTTCACCAACCCTTAAACGGGAGGAGGTGGGCCGGGTCAAGTCGGTTGGGCAGGGGATTGTCTGGGCCGACGGCCTGGGACAGGTTAAATCAGAAGAACTGGTGACCGTGGCCTCCGACATTTCAGGCATGGTCCTGGACATCCTTCCCGATCGCGTCGGCATCATCCTGTTTGGTCCCACAGAGGCGGTGAGTGCCGGAGACCAGGTTCTGCGCAGTGGCCGCGTCCTGGATGTGCCGGTGGGGAATCAGGTCATCGGCCGGGTGGTGGACCCCTTAGGCCGACCCCTGGACGGAAAGGGGATTCCGGAAGCGCGGGAACGCTGGATGGTGCTTCGTGAAGCGCCTCAGATTCTCGATCGTGCCCCGGTGGTGAAACCCCTTCAGACCGGGTTAAAGGTGGTGGACGCCCTCATTCCCATCGGCCGGGGGCAGCGGGAGTTGATTTTAGGGGACCGCCAGACCGGTAAAACCGCCCTTGCCCTGGATGCCATGGTCAATCAGAAGGACAAGGATGTCTTCTGTATTTATTGCGCCATCGGCCAGCGCAGTTCGGGCATCGCCAAGGTGGTGGCTGAGCTCGAACGGGAAGGGGCCATGGATTACAGTGTGGTGGTCGTGGTGGAAGGAGACGACCCGCCCGGTCTTCAATTCATCGCCCCTTACGCGGCCACCACCTTGGGCGAATATTTCATGGAGCAGGGAAAAGACGTACTCATCATCTACGACGATCTGACCCGCCATGCCCTGGCCTACCGGCAGCTGAGCCTGTTGCTTCGCCGTCCGCCGGGACGGGAAGCGTTTCCCGGGGACATCTTTTATGTGCACTCGAGGCTTCTGGAACGTTCCACCCACCTCAAGGAAGAACGGGGCGGCGGATCGCTTACGGCTCTCCCCATTGCCGAGACCGAGGCCCAAAACATCTCCGCCTATATCCCCACGAACCTCATCTCCATTACGGACGGCCAGATCTATCTATCTCCGGACCTTTTTCAGAAAGGCATGTTGCCGGCGGTGGACGTGGGCAAATCCGTGTCCCGGGTGGGGGGCAAGGCTCAGATTTCCGCCTATCGACAGGTGGCGGGGGACTTGCGGCTTTCCTACACCCAGTTCCAGGAGCTGGAATCTTTTGCCCGGTTCGGTACCCGGCTGGACGACCGGACCAGGGCCACCCTGGAACACGGTCGCCGGGTTCGTGAAGCCCTCAAGCAGCGCGAGCTTTCCACCCTTGCCTCGGGTGAACAGATTGTGGTGTTGCTGGCGGTGGCCCGGGGACTCATGGATGAGGTTCCCGTGGAAAAGGTGGTGGAGGCCGAAGCGGCAATCCTTGAAAAAGTGAAAGCCGAGGTCCCGGACCTTGAAAACGCCGTTGAACGGGCCGAAAAGGATGATCCCCTGTGGAAACACCTTACCACGATAATGGAGTCGGCGCTGGGCCCCTTCAAGGTTACAAAGGAAAACCATGCAGACACTGGAATCACTGAACCGAAAGATCAAGACCGCCCAGGACCTGCTGGGAGTGGTCAAGACCATGAAAAGCCTGGCCGCGGTGAACATCCGGCAGTTTGAACGGGCCGTGGAGTCCCTGGAACAGTACCGGGCCGTGGTGGACATGGGATGGGCGGTTTTCCTGAGAATGGGCCGTCCCACAGTTTCCCCTTCCCGTAACCCGGGGGACGTCTGCCTCGTGGTGGGTTCCGACCAGGGCATGTGCGGCCAGTTCAACGAATCCCTGTGGCCTTTTCTCCAGGAACAGGCGGCGGGTCAGGCTACCCAGGGGCGGAAGTGGACTTACTGGAGCCTGGGGGAAAAGGTTCACGGCATGCTGGAGGACGCGGGTGTTCCACAGGAAGTTCATTTCCCGTCCCCGGGAAGTCTCAATGCCGTTGCCGAGCGGGTCCAGGAGGCCATCTGGAAGGTGGAGGAATGGCGGTCCGCCAAAAAATTGGAGAACCTCTATCTCTGCCATCATGTGATCGGGGACCAAGGGGGGTATACGCCTGTGTTTCAACGGGTCCTGCCCCTGGATGCAGCCTGGGCCAAAGAACATGGATCAATGCCCTGGCCCAACCGCTGTCTGCCCATGCTGGGGTCCAGCAGGGAAACCATGTTCTCTCATCTCTTCCGGCAGTATCTTTTCATCTCCTTTTACCGGGCCTTTGCCCAGTCCCTGGCCGGTGAGAACGCGGCACGGCTCATGGCCATGCAGGCCGCTGAAAAAAACATCCTGGAACTCCAGGATGACCTGCAGGCCCTGTTCAGGGAACAGCGCCAGGCGGGTATTACCAGCGAACTTCTGGATATTATTTCGGGATTCGAGGCGTTAAATGAGGAAGAGGTTTATGAAATTTCTGACATCGATAAACCGGAACCGGAAATGTCTCACGCAAGACAAGGAAATGACCTCTGAGTTCCGCTTCACGGTAAAGGAGCCCCGGAAGTTCCGATCCTGGATCCATCACCAGTGGGGCTGATTCCCGATGCGGATGCCCATGACCTCCAGGGTGTCTGAGACCACCACAAAAACATCGGGGTCGATATCCCGAACAAGCTGCTTCAAGCGGGGCAGTTCCTGGAACGCGATGATCGTGTACAGGATCTGCATGTCCTTGCCTGAATATCCCCCCTTGCCCCTGATAATGGTCACCCCCCGGTGTACCCTGTCCGCGATCTCCCGGGCCATCTTTTCCCATTGAGGTGAAATGATAAAAACAGCCTTTCTCTGGCTCAGCCCCATGACCACCAGATTGATAATATAGGAACTGACAAAGATGAAGATCAGCGTGTACAGGGCTGCCTCCAGGGAAAAGAGGATGGCTCCCGCTACAAGGATCAGGCAGTTAAGGGCCAACATGGTGGTTCCCAATCGGACAGAGAACCGTTTGAGGAGGATCACCGAAAGGATGTCCAAACCGCCTCCCGACCCTAAAGACCTCAGGGTAATCCCCGCCCCAACTCCCGCGATGATCCCCGCCAGGATGGCACTCAGTATCTTATCATGGACGGGAACAGAGAGGTGTGCCCATTGCAGTGCCCCGGTGAAGAGCAACATCCCGGCGATGCTGTAGAAGAAGAAGCGGCGCCCCACATACAACCACCCCAGGGCGAAGACGGGAATGTTCAAAAGGAAATAGAGCGCACCCACCGGAAGGGGGGGGACAAGATAGTGTATGATAATGGCGACACCGGTAAATCCGGCCCCGAAAAACTGGCGGGGGATGAGGATGCCGTTCACGGCCACTGCACAGATGACGCTGCCCAGGGCGATGAGAAAAAGGTTCCAAAACACCTGCTTTGCCGACACCGAAGCGGCGTTCAGAGAGAATTTTTTCATCTTTCTTTCCATCTTATCGCTATTTTTTTGGGTTCAAAATACAACACAGGCCCGTTTGTAGCCCTCATGGAATCAGAATTCCTTAAGGGATTCCTGAATGCCCATGTGCATTTCATACCAGAAATGGAGGGCGGCTTCTGGTTTGTTTTTTCCAAAGGCGTCGATCCAGCCAAGCAATGTTGGATCTGTAACGCCATCCACCGTATGTTTTCTGATCAAAAAGGTCTGAATCATATCCAGGCTTCGCTCCGACTCCCAAAAGATGGAGGCGTTTCTGCTTTGGATGCGGCTTGCCATCTTGGATGTGTTTTCCAGGAATTCCTTCTCCAGCCCGTACAGGGAACCCACGATTTCGGGCATCATCTCTTCTGCCCAGGCCCGATGGAATCGACACATCCCCATGTTGTCCAGAACCAGCTCCTTGATCATCCGTTTGGCGCTGGTTCGGCCCAGCTCGCGGGGTGGGAGAAACTCTTTGCCGTAATGCATGTAATACTTGCCCATGATCGCCATGGGGGACAGAACCCCAGGGGTCCAGTATTGATTGGGGGGCATCCATCCTTTTCTCGCAAATGCGGTATAGACGAAAGGGTCCAGAACCCTTTTCCCTTTATCCCTGGACAAACGGCGACCCATTTTTCGCGCCCCTTCTTCCAGATTCAGAATGCCGCGTTTTTCAATGATCGCATCCAGGATTGAAACGCCGATATCGGCATTGTGCATGGAGTCTGAGACAATGGAAAAGCCCTTGGGGGAAAAAACGGGGTCGGCGGAGCCTATCCCCAGTTCCGTAGGGGTAAGGAGCCCTTCCGAAAGGCATTCCATCAACCACGATAGGATCCCTCCCACGGATATGGCGTCAAATCCATACATGTTGGCATGGTGGTTAAGCTTTTCCGCGGCGCGATGGTCGAAAATGCCTGAAAGGGGACCCATGGTCTGATAGGGTTCATAATCCTTTTTATAAGTCCCGTGCATTTTTTTGCACACAGCGGAACAGGGTTCCCCGCAGTTTCGGTACTGTTTGGTTTCGATGGTCTCCCGGTTGAACTGCTTAAGGTAATGGTTCTCAATAAATTGATGGTGAATGTGGAGCCGTTCCTCCTCCGTCATGTAGATGCTTCTATAGTTGAAGGAGAGGGCAAGACCCCGTAAGGTGCTGAAGTTGACTCCAAAGGTCCCGCCCGTCTGGAAATCCGGTTCAAATCGGTATTTGGACGTGGCCTCCAGGTCCTTTGCGGACATCTTCATTTGATATTTATTTTCAAACCACTGGTCGGCAACCTTACGGTCTCTAAAATCTTCATCAATGAAGGTTCCCCCATATATGATCGCTGCGATTCCGTGCTCTTTGAGGAGCTTGGAACCAAAGCCCCCCCGTCCGGCCCAGGTGTCCACTGAAGTGAGTTTCCCCTTTTTGATGGGTACGGAAGCGATGGCACCGAAATCGGTTGCTCCGGCGGCCTGGCCCACCGCAAGAATTCGGGGGTCGGTTTCGTATTGCTCGCCAAACCTCCTCAGCGTGTAATCCATCACCCCATAGATGCCCTGCCGGTCTTTCCTCCATACCCCATGGATATCTAGGGGGACGATCTCAACCTGGATTTCTTCCTCATGGGCACGATGGAGGGCCAAAACCGAAGGCGTGGGGGCCTTTCCCACCAAAGAAAGGGTGTTGATCCCCAGGTCGTCAAAGACCAACCCGGCGCCTCCCATGGAGGAGATGTAAAAACCGCCCCAGCAGGGTGAAAACCCCGTGAAGATCAACCGGTTTGATCCGGGGAAAACAGAACCTGCCAAAAGCCCGGTTCCCATATTGAGACTGTTGTATTTTCCTGACAGATGAAGCCCAAGATCCACGGGCCCAAAAAAGTCCCCCACCCGATATCGAAGGGTCTTATAAAAGGCGGTTCCACAGTCCACGAGAAGGACCTTCTGGTAGGTTCGCATCGTTCACATCCTGCAATTTTTTGAAAGCTGCCTATCTGCTGTTTAGATTTCCGGCATCCAGGGAAAATTTAGGGTTTCTGAAGATCGATTTTCACTTCATACTCCTGTCCTTTCGGATCTTTGTGGATTTCAAAGCCGAGTTTTCGGGCAAGGATCAGCATCTGCTTGTTCTGGGGCAGGACCATTCCCCACAAGTACTCCAAATATTGTTTTTGGGCCACCACCATCAAACGCCTCATGAGTTCCGCTCCGATCCCTTTCCCCTGCCAGGCATCACTGACGACTATGGCAAACTCCGCCTCGTTTCCCCCGGGTTTCCTCACGAGCCGGGCCACCCCCAGGATCTTTTCTTCGGGTTGGGATGCATCCATGGCTATCAGGGCCATGTCCCGATCATAGTCGATCTGGGTGAAGACCACCAGCATATCGTGTGAAAGGGATTTCAGGGGCGTAAAAAACCGGTAATAGATGGTTTCTTCCGACAGGGAATGAAACAGGTCCACCAGGAGGGGGGCGTCTTCAGGTTTTATGGGACGGATAAAAAGCGTGAGTCCCGCTCCGGTGGTCGTGGTGGTTTCGTACTGGTTGGGATAAGGGCTGATCACCAGATGGTGTGGGCTTGAGACCTCGGATGGTCTAATGATGACCCTCCCATCCACGGCGCAGATCCGATCCGGGGCGAGGATCATGGGGTTGATGTCCAGTTCCACGATTTCGGGGAAATCGGAAACCAATTGAGAGAGGCGGATCAAAGTCTCTTCAATCAGGTCGAGCCTGGCGGGGGGCCGGTTTCGATACCCCTTAAGCATCTTGTATACCGTGGTGCTCTCCATGAGTCGCCGGGCCAGCAACCGGTTTAGAGGAGGAAGGGCGATGGCCTGGTCCTTTAGAATTTCAGTCATGGTGCCGCCCATTCCAAAGAGAATGACAGGGCCGAAAAGGGCGTCCCTCTTGCTGCCCAGGATGACCTCATAGTCGTAATGCTCCACCATGGGTTGTATGGAGACCCCCATAATCTTTGCTTCCGGGTCATAGGACTGGGTTTTTGAAAGGATTTCCAGGTATGCGTTTTCAACGTCCTGGTCCGTTCGAAGATTGAGTTGGACCCCGCCGGCGTCGGACTTGTGCACAATGTCTCTGGAGTGGACTTTCATGGCCACGGGATACCCCAGCTTACGGGCCAGCAGCAAAGCCTGATCGGGGCTCTCGGCCACCCCTGTTTGATTCGCGGGGATTCCGTAGGCATTCAGAACCTCCTTGGATTCCACTTCGGTAAGGAGCGATTGCCCAATATTCATTGCGTCTTTCACAATCTTTTCGGCTTTTTGCCGATCAAACCGGAGGGAGCGTGGCAGCCGGGGGGGAATTTCCTGCAGCATCTCCAGATTCCGTTTGTATGAATACATGTGAACAAAGGCGGATATGGCCCTTTCCGGTGTTTCATAGGTGGGAATGCCAGCCTCGTTGAGGATTTGGAGCCCCTCTTCAACGCTTTCCCCCCCCATCCAGACGGCAAATATGGGAGGACAGGGTCTCGACCGGATCAGTTCCGCAACGGCTTGAGCCACACCGGTCCCGCTGCTCAGGGCCTGGGGTACGAATATGATCACCAGCGCGTAGATCTCCTGGGCCGAAAGACACACATCCATGGCCTGTCTCCACCGGTCAGGGGATGCGTCTCCCAGGATATCCACCGGGTTCGACCGGCTCCAGTAAGGCGGAAGGATGGCGTTCAGCTTTTTGATGGTTTCCTGGGAGAGGGGCACCGGTTCCATGTCGTAAGGGGACAGGGCATCGGCCGCCATGACCCCGGGTCCGCCGCCATTGGTAATGATGCCGAGACCGGGGCCGGCGGGAAGGGGCTGTTTGGCCATTAGTTCGGCACAGTCAAACAGCTCGCTAATGGTGTTTACCCGTTCAATGCCGGCCCGTTTAAAGGCAGCATCGTAGATGGCGTCTTCCCCCGCAAGAGCGCCGGTGTGCGAGGAGGCGGCCGCGGCCCCGGCCCTGGACCTTCCCGATTTCAGAATGACGATCGGCTTCACCCTCGATACGGCTCGGGCCGCACTCATAAACTTCCTCACGTTGGTAAGGCTTTCGATATAGAGGACAATGCTCTTCACCCCGGGATCATCTCCCAGATAGTTGATCAGATCTCCAAAATCCACATCCAGCATGGAGCCGATGCTCACAAAATGGCTGAAACCGATCCCCTCTTTCATGGAGAGATCAAGGATTGCGGCGCAGATTGCACCGCTCTGAGATACAAAGGCCAGTTTGCCCGATAACGGCATCAGGCTGGCAAAGCTGGCGTTGAGCTTAGGCTCGGCGGACACAATTCCGATGCAGTTCGGGCCGATAATGCGGAGATCTCCCTTGGCCGCCTCCTTCTGGATTTTGACCTCCAACTCCCTCCCTTTTTCACCAATCTCTTTCCCGCCCGCAGACAAGACAATGGCCCCGGCAATCTTTGCCCGGACGCTTTCCCTGATGATGGAAGGGACATTCATGATGGGGGTGGCGATGACGGCCAGGTCAACGGATTGCCCAATATCCAGCACCGAGTTGCAGGTTTCAAGCCCATAGATCCGTTTATGTTTGGGATTTACCGGGAAGACTTTTCCCTTGTAGCCCCCATCCACCACATTTCTGATGACAGATCTCCCTATGCTTCCCGGTGTCTCGCTGGCACCTACAATGGCCACGGATGCCGGATTAAAGATCCTTTCAAGATTGTGAATGCTCATACGGCCTCCTCCTCCAGATGATTTCAAAGCGTATGATGGGTTGTCTCCTATAACCTGGGTCCATTGTCCCTGGGTGACCTCGGTGGTCTGCAGGTAGAACCCGTTGGAAAGGGCCACCCGGTGCGGGGCTTCATCATCAAACCGACCCCTTTCATCCATCCGGTCGCCCATCTTGAAAGTGCCCGGAGGTAATAAGCAAACATCATGCCCGGGCTGTTCGTTATTCAGGGTTTCGGTTCACCGCCGGCCCCTCCTGCGGCCCAGAGTATTACCGAAAAGCAGCCAGGAAAAGAATCAACCCCACCCGGAAGAGGGTGGTTTGCAGCGCCTATTCCGGCAATCAGGCGGTCGCTGTCAGCATACGCTAATTGACTCTGGGACTTTCCGGAAACCTTTGATCAAGAGCCGAAAGAAAGAAAATATTCCCGCCAGGACCTGATCCGATTTGCTGTTTCCGTGGAAACCGGTTCTGAACGGAGCGATACCGGTTTCAGGCACCTTTCCAGAAATCCGGTGAGACCATCTGTGAGAATGGTTACTTTTTTAAAACCCATTCGGAACAATTCGTCCCGGGCCTGGGCCGGGTGTGTCATGTCGTTGGCGTAAAGGACGATGAGTCCCGATTCGCCGTTCTTCGCCGTGAAGGCAGGCACCTCAGGCAAGGGTACATTCAGTGCGCCACGGATGTGAAAAGCCCTGTATTCAGATTCCGGCCGCACATCCAGCACCATTAACGCTGAATCTTGTTTCAAAAGGCGGTCCGCCAGTTCTTCCGGTTCCATATGGCCCTGTGCCGATGAAACATCCTTCATAAACGCCCGGACAGTGGAAGGAACGCTCTCCGGGGACTTTTGCACAGAAATGTCGGCGGAAACCCGGGTTCCAAGGTTTTGGGGAGAGAGCAGGGGTAGCGCAGCGGCGGTGACCATCAGGAGGAGGCAGAAAGCCCTGAGGAACGGACTGTTGAAATAGTCGCCGCCCTGTTCGGGATTCTTCATCCTCTCCACGTATTCCGCCCCCCAGAAAAAGAGAACGGCCACGGCGGTGAACAGCAAAAGAAAGCTGTTCTTAGTCATTCCCAGACTTTGGTAGATGAAAGCAAGACCTGGTTCGTTAAAGCTTGTCTGAGCGCTTCGGCCCCAGGTATAAAGGGGTTCAATCACCGGAAACAGTTCATTAAACAGGATGCTTCCAAGAACGGCCCCGATCAGGAAAACCAGGGCATCCAATTTTCCTGAGGCGAGACCCACCATTGCGGTCCCCGGGCACCAGCCGCTTATGGCGAATCCGAACCCGAAAATCAGACCGCCCACGGCGAAGGCGCCATAGTAGGTTTTCAGAGTATGGATCTGGGTCGAGATGTTCAGCAAACCCACGGAAGAGAAAAATACCAGGCCCAGCATGGCCACGATCAGCGCCGTAAACATGACCTTGAGAACCGCCATATCCGTGAAATAGAAAATACCGCTGATTCTTCGTGAACTGCCAAAACCGGCCCGTTCCAGGGCCAGGCCGAAAAAAAACCCGATCACGAGGGAAGCAAAAAAGGCTTCCCCACTGTTCAGCGCATTAAGCCCATAGAATGTTTTCATCAATCCCACTGCCTCCTGACAAAATAGGCCACCATGTATCCTCCCGTAAAAAGACAGGCCATGAAAACCAGGCTGCCGGTCAGCATGAGAGCATTTCCGGAGAGTGCTTGCCCGGAGGTACAGCCTTGCGCCAGACGGGCGGCAAACCCCGAAAGGATTCCCCCTGAAAGGGCAAGGCTCAACCTCAGCCCGCCCGACGCCGTCTTCCCTTTTTCAATGCCAAAGAGGATCCTCCGGGATAAAGCCGATGAAAAAAGACCTCCCAGGAAAACGCCTGTAAGCATGAAAACAAGATAATAGGTAAGAGGGTGCTCCCCCCATTTTCCGAAGTATGCGCTGGAGAGGGTATGGGTCTGGGCAACCATTCCTTCCAGGAATGCGCCCAATCTCGCTATGCCGCCGGAGGCCCCCAATCCGGTTCCCAATACGAGGAATGCTGCTAAAAGAGCCAGGCCCAGCAGTACCCCTGCCAGATAAGGGTTGCCGTAGGGTTTGGGGTTTAACGTTTTTGATTCCATGTTCCTTGCCTCCCGTTACGCAAAAAAAATTAGCAGCCTGCACTCGGTCTTTCGGGTCTTGCAGATTTCTTAGGCGGAGGCGTGGCCGGCGTCTGGGGTTTAGCGGGAGCAGGCTGAACTGTTACGATTGCGGGCTTTTCTTTTACTCCGGTCGTATGGGATGACCTTGCTGCTGGCGGTGAAATGCCTTTGGACCCCGACCAGTAGGTTTCAAGCCCACCATAAAGAACCTTGATGGGCCGTTCTGTCTTCTGGGAAAGGATCCCTCCGGCCGCCATGGCAATGGACCCATCGCGATCCACCAGGATAAGCGGGCCCGCCCCCACCAAAAATCCCGGATCGGAAATGAGATCCGCCACATGGACGTTAACCGAACCCGGCAGGTGATAATCGGCAAAGTGGTTTCCGGGTCTCAAGTCCACCAGTTCAAAGGAACCGGGAAGGTCCATGATGAGCCGCTTGAGTTCCGCAGTGGAAATTCTGTCGGGAAGTCTTACCTGCTTCTTGGTTGCCTGCACTGCTTTTTCGCCTTTTCTGGCCGCCTCGTAAACAGGCAGCCCCGCGTTTATCCAGGCCTGGCTTCCGCCTTTGAGATTTCTCGGCATCTTGAACCCTTTTCTTTCCAGGATTCCCACGGCCATGCTGGAACGGTAGGCGGAGTTGCACACGGTAACCACCGGCTGAGAGGGGTCAAGCTGGCTGGAAAGTTCCGCCAGATGATTGAGGGGAAGATTCAGCACCGTCCCGATCCGCAGGGCCATCCACTCCGGAGGAAGACGCACATCCACGATGACCGGGGCCTGCCCCTCCTTCATTAAGTCGTAAAGCTCTTTCGGGATGATGGGGTTGCTCACCGTGACCGGCAAACCCGCTTTTTTCCAGCTTTCCATGGTGAGGATTTCCGGGGTGTATCCAATACGGTTGAGTCTGAAAAGCCCCTCTTTCAACTCTTCTTTGTTTCCTACCAGGACGAGCTTGCTTTCCCAGGGAACCATGACCCCCGTCCAGGTCTCCAGTTTTCCCCGCAACGCGATATTCACCGCGTTGGGGATATGCCCCTGTTCATATTCGGAGGCATCCCGCAGGTCCACCACGTAAAACTGATCCGGTTGTATCAACGGCTTGATCGGGGGCTTTTCATCGGGGAGGGCGGCCCCCCACTCTACGAGAGGTGGGCCTTGTTTGTTCATGGCAGCGTTGTGCTTGAAATATTGCGGCGCCTCCGGGAGGTCCTGGATCAGGGCAGCCACGAACTCTCCCCGCTTTTTATACTGCAGATAGGGATTGGAGGCCTTTTCTTCGCCGATGGTGCTGGTGGGTTTGTCCGAGAGGTGGGCGCCGCACAGAGACCCGGCCCCGTGGGCGGGAAAGATCTTCACGCTGTCATCCAGTTTCGATATTTTGCTGGTCCACGAATCAAAAAAGGCGGAAGCCAGCCACGCGGCGGAAGCCGCTCCCCCCATGAGATCCGGCCGACCCACGCTGCCGACGAAAAGCACATCTCCGGTAAGCACAAGTTCCGGAACTTTCAGGTTATCCGGACCATAAACCAGCCCGCACATGCCGTCGGGAGTGTGCCCCGGGGTTTCGAGGAATTTGACCACCGCCTTGCCGACGCGGATCTCACTCCCCTCTTTCAACGGTTCAAAAGGATACGCCACACCGCTGAGGTGACTCTGGTAAATGGGACATTTTGCTGCATCGAGCAGTTCCATGTGGCCAGCCACAAAATCCGCGTGGGAGTGGCTCAGGTAGACCCCGATGATTTTCAGCCCTTCTTTTTTGGCAATATCCAGAAAAATGGAAATATCCCGGCACGGATCCACCACCAGGGCTTTTCCTTCGCTGACCAGCATATAGGAATAGATGGACAGCACGGGAAGTTCAAGCTGGATCAATTTAAAACCAGGGAACTGGTAGGTATTCACAATGTGATATCTGGAGGCATCCGTACCGTGGGTGGCGGATTCAGAGTCTTTGATCTGTGCAGCCATTGCACCAGGATTGAATGCGAAAAGCAAAAACAGACAGAAAAATAAATAACCGATCGGCCTTTTTAGGTTTGACATGTCTTGTAACCCCCTTTCATCACTGGATTGGATAGGTGAATGATTTGAACAATCATTGCATCATAATACAAAATTCATGCGGGTCAAGTCACTTGAGATCTTGCGCCTGTGGGGTTGCTTTGTTTACGGGGTCAGGACCAGCCGAAAACCCCATTACACCAGTTTGCTGCGCGGGCATGCCGGGTATGGCGATGGACGCTTCCAACGGTTCCGGGTTTCTTGAATGAGGAGCGGAGCATCTGAACCGCCGTTTTGTGGCCTTATGGGCATTAAAATCGGTTGTATTCCCCGGCAAACCTCTGTATTCTTTATTCGCGAGATGATAAATGACACTACAGGATTTCTAAAAAGAATGCAACAAAACCCTTGGCAAACGAGGAATTTTCACGAAGGGTTCCAGCGTCTATACCGGATCCTTTGAAAAAGGCCGCAACCGGAGGTCTTGCCGCCGTGACCGTGGGTATGACCGGGAAAGGACTAAGGAGAACATAAAACGTGGCACGCGGGATTGAAAGCGGCGACGGCGCCATTCTGCCTCAGCCGGGAAATCTGGGGACCTTTGCCGGGGTCTTTACCCCCAGTGTCCTCACCATCCTGGGCATTATCCTTTTTTTGCGGCTGGGATATGTCGTCGGAAATGTCGGTCTCGGAAAGGCCCTGTTGATCATCGGGCTGGCCAACGGCATCTCCGTTCTGACCAGCATATCCCTTTCCGCCATTGCCACCAACCTGAAAGTCAAGGGGGGCGGCGATTACTATCTCATCTCCCGCACCCTGGGCGTTCGGTACGGCGGCGCTATCGGCATCGTTTTATTCCTCGCACAAGCGGTGTCCATCGCGTTTTATTGCATCGGGTTCGGTGAAGCACTCGTCAGTATCCTGCTGGCCTCTTCCTGGTTGTCGTCCAGGCTCGTGGCAGCAGCGGCGGTTTCATTTCTGTTCATCTTCGCCTGGCTGGGGGCCGACTGGGCCACCCGGTTTCAATACGTGGTCATGTCCCTGCTGGGACTGGCCCTGATTTCCTTTTTCTGGGGAGGGTTGAGCCTCTGGAGTGCCGCCACCTTTGCCAAAAACTGGACCGGTCCTGAGGGAGCGCTGGGGTTCTGGGCATTATTCGCCATCTTCTTCCCCGCGGTGACCGGTTTTACCCAAGGGGTCAGCATGTCCGGAGACCTCAAGAATCCCGGAAAAAGCCTCCCTCTGGGGACGTTCTGCGCGGTCGGTGTGTCGATCCTGGTCTATTTCGGCGCGGCCCTCGTCTTTGCGGGTGCCTTGCCGGGGCCGGTGCTGGCCGGCGACTACGGGGCCATGAATCAGGCGGCGCGATTCGGAATCCTCATTGATGCCGGGGTCGTGGCGGCAACCCTTTCATCGGCCATGGCATCGTTTCTCGGGGCGCCCCGTATCCTCCAGTCTCTCTCCGCGGACCGGGTCTTCCCGTTTCTCCTGCCTTTTGCCAAGGGTTACGGGCCGCATAACAACCCCAGACGAGGGGTTCTCGCCTCATTAGCTATCGCCTACGGGACCATTGCCTTTGGAAACCTCAATGTGATCGCTCCTGTGGTCTCCATGTTTTTCCTCATCTCTTACGGCCTGCTCAACTATGCGACCTTCTTCGAGGTCCGGTCGGGCAGCCCCTCGTTTCGCCCCCGCTTCCACTGGTTCGATCACCGCCTCAGCCTGCTGGGATTTCTGGCGTGCCTCAGTGCCATGCTCGCCATCGAGCCCGTCGCGGGTGTTGTGGCCATCAGTGTCCTGTTTGGTATTTATCAATATCTCGGCCAGAGCGCCGGACCCGCCCGCTGGGCGGACAGCCAGCGGTCCCACCACCTCCAGCACTTGCGGGAACACCTGCTGGCCGTAGCGGCCGAGCCTGAACACCCGAGAAACTGGCGCCCCCGGATACTGGTCTTTGTGAGGGATGAGGAAAGGCGGGTCCCCCTCCTTCGGTTTTCTTCCTGGATTCAGGGTCGAAGCGGGTTGGCCACCGCCGTTCGCGTCCTGAAAGGCAGCGGTCTCGGAACAGCGCGGGTGC